>Ga0187854_10000077_pt1 | contig 143590 bp, 162 predicted proteins | sample June2016WEW_6_15_FD_132445 | JGI IMG/M metagenome (GOLD analysis project Ga0187854, IMG submission 132445) | Peatland microbial communities from SPRUCE experiment site at the Marcell Experimental Forest, Minnesota, USA - June2016WEW_6_150 | ecosystem: Environmental > Terrestrial > Soil >... | reverse complement strand
GGGGGATTGATGTACCTGTTCCTGATTTTCAACAGAATGATCTTTGATATCCTTGGCCTCAACATGCCCAGCTTCCAGATAGCAGGGGGAATCCTCCTCTTCCTTCTTGGGATACAGGAAGCGCTGGGTATTGAAATCGGGCATTGCAAAGAACATTCAAATACCGCTGCAGGTGTCGTTATCGGAACTCCCCTTTTATGCGGGCCAGGAACCATCACCACCGTAATGCTTCTTTCAAGGGATTATGGCCTTCTTATTCCATTCGTTGCTATCACTTTTGCACTCATTGCTACATGGCTTGTTCTCTTCTATGCAGATAGTATCCAGCGAGTTTTGGGGGAAGTGGTAACTGATATAATGGGAAAAGTCCTCGGTATGCTTGTGGCTGCTATAGCGGTGAAGATTATTGCGTCAGGTATCCTGGCATATAGTGCACTGATATAAACATTTTTTTACTCCGTTTATAAAGTAGCAAACGAGTATTCACAGTTTGATATGCCGGAATTTTTAATATCATGGGATAATAGTATAATTTTCAGGAATCACGCTTGAATGAAAAAACCTCAACCATATGGTGGGGATGATAACGCATTTTTGCATCACGGAGTCCGGTAATACCTAAATCACTTTCCCGATTTATGTAAAGGTATCTGCTCGTTAAAAATGACGCGGTTTCGGCATTTATTACTTTATAGATCCCTTCGCAGTCAGGAAGTCCCTTTTCGAAATGAACCAATGCGGTATCAGCATTGAGGGGTTCGAAAAGGGACATGGCACCAATTTTTGAAAAGACGCGTATAATCAACCCTTTTATCGCTAATTCGTTAAAATGATCAATGGCAAAAAAGACCGCATCCTTTTCATGCGCAAGAACCTTATCATTTTCACACCCTTTCCACTCACACCACTCGATAAGAAATCTTTTAACTTCCGCCCAGTTCTCCTTGGTAATTGGCTCAACCGAACTGGTGCAGTTACGCCTGAACTTATTTATCTGGTGACGGATCGTCAGATAATTTTTACCGGGAAGCGTTGCAAGGTCCTCAGAACGATAAACATATTCAAAATGATTGCGATCAGGCACGAGATTTATTCCCGGACATATTTCCCGCATCCAGCTGGCGGTTTCGGGATCGATCAAAACTACGGGTTCATTGTCGCTGATATCTGAAGCAAGTCGTATGAATGATTTAAGCAGCTGAGAATCCCTTGGGCCGATGGGCGGACGGAACCGCGTTGTACCATCAATTGTGCTTGCGATAATGAGATTTTTTCGCTCATAGGCATACTGGTAGTGTGCGTAATGATTCCAGCAGACCATATTTGTGAAAGTATTGTCACTATGTGTCTGTGGATAATGTGCGTAGTGATTCTCGAAAAAGGCACGATCTGCAAGTGTAACAGGTTTAAAATTTTCCTGAGTAAGCATCACTCATCACTCCGGAATATCAGCGGAGTGTGTCCTTCCATAGAATGGAAACCGAAAGGCATATAAAAATTCGCAGTTCCTGGTTCTGCAATAAGACCAATCCAGGAAATTCCTAATTCAATGCATTTTTTTACTAATATCGAAACAATCTGAGTCCCGATCCCAGATTTCCGGTATTCCGGAAGCACAACAAGGTCCTGGATATATCCATCTGAAACCCCGTCAGATATAACTCTGCCCGTTCCCACAGCATGACCGGTTTTCAGATCGACCGCTACAGCAAACAGAAAGCTTCCTTGGATCAAATGGGGCAGCTCCGTTAGATCATACTCCTCCTTCCACCACCCACCGGCACGGTACAGGTTTGCAATCTCATCCCTATTCCATGCATGAACGAGCTGGATTGCAATGTTATCGCCCAAGATTATCACGTTCCCTGTTTCTGGCTTTTAAGGATTTTTTTATGCTACTATTATCGTCATTCAAAAAAAATCTTGGGATTGTTCGGTATCAAATAATACTCAAATGAAAAATTATGGCGTTTCTTGAGGAGTCAGCTGCATGATTGCCGTATCAATGATTGCGCCGAGACCTTCAACACCCCAATATTCGGAGTTCAGGATAATCTGGTAGATCGAGAGATCATTGATGTCAATATTATAATAACTGTGATACCTTGCCGCCTCGCACTCTTCTCTCTCGATTGTAATTTGCTCCGCAGTTTGTTCATCCGCAATCTGGTCCCTGAAAACGATCCGCCTTATCCGGCAGCCGACAGGGGCAAATAGCCAGATCCTCAGATCCGCATCCGTGACCATCCAGCCGGAAAGACGGCCCTCAACGATAATATTGTCCCGCTCCTCAGCAATCTCTTTCTGCCGGGCATCAATCATTTTATCAAATTCCGGATTTTCCTGTGCAAGACGACCAAACTCTGCCAACCCCATAGCATGCTCCTTTGCAAGCTGTCGGAAGACTTCTCCGGCAGAGATCATTGAAAACCCGTGGCGTTCTGAAAGGTACCGTGAGAGAGAAGTTGTCCCACTTCCGGGGAGCCCGCTCACGGTGATCCTCATCAAAGACCCCCGATGTTTAAGGATTTCCTGATCACCTGGCTCAGGGTAATTGAACAAATCATATACCAGAGAATCCAGGCGGGAATTATCCACACTGCCGGAGCATGGAGACTGATTGTCCCGGCATAGGGCAGGGTAATTGTACTCTGCACCTGGGCAAGCCGGAAGAGCAACCAGAAAAAGATGGGTACTGTCAGTACAAGGATGTAAGCCATCGGTTTAAATTGCTGTTGGGACATTTCAAGCTGTTCGCGCATTACACGGTCTTTTTTTGCTTCCAGTTTCTTGATCTTTTTTTCGTCCTGAGACAATTGTGCTTCGCGATACTCGGTCTGAAATTCTTTCATCCTTTCCTGGACATCAGTCATTTTGTCATAATCTATTGTGTATTTCTGGATAATTGATGAGTATAATCCCGTTAGTGAAGAAAGGATAATAATGAGGACATAAAAGGGAATATTGAACCCGTCTACAATGGGCGAGAAAACAGCATCAATAGCCTGACCAACCCCGACGCGCAACCACGCAACGCTGTATGAATACATCATCAGGAACATAAAAAGAATCGCAATATACATTCCGTACTTATCCCAGACTTTTCCAAAATTCATATATTCACCTGAGTACGGCAGCCATATCATCGGCAGCATGGTCGAGAAGGAAATCAGCATTAATAACAATTTTTACGGTGCAACCGGTAAGCATCGCATAGGCAGCAGCAATCGAGCGATTGAATTGCTGGTGTTCAGCTATCGATCGGGAACCCTCTTTGTCCCGTGAACGTGTTTCATCGGTGAGACGCCGCATGAGAATCTGGTCATCATCCGTTTCAACGAGAACGATTGAATCAGGCATGATCTCCCGCAGCACCCACTCAGGAAGTCCCGCAAGATAACCTGTCGGGGTCTTGATGGAGGCATGCGTATCAATCAGAACATTGCCCGGGATATGGGAAATTGCCTGTGCAGCACGCTGTTGGAGTTGTTTCTGGACTGCACGATCCAGCGTGCGCATCTGGTCCCGGTCCTTGACGATATTATCATTCTTCGCAACCTCAAACATGAAGGTGCCAAAGTTAATTGAATGGTACTCGACACCTTCTTCCTTGATTTTTTTAAGCGCTTCGTTGACGACCGTCGTCTTTCCGACGCCCGGTACTCCGGTTATGATGACCTTTTTTCCATCCATCCTGGTCCCTTCCATGTCCTACTCTTTTCCAAAGAATGTCCGCATGAACGGGTACATCTCCATGATCTGCTGGCTTGCGATCTCCTCATAAAGCCTATAGGTAATACTTACTGTCAGGAGTAACCCGGTTCCGCTCACAGAACCGATGACACCAAACAGGTTTGCAATTACACTGAGTAAACCTATAAAAACACCACCAATAACAGTAACACGGGGGATGTACCGGTCAAGATACTTTTCAAGCACCTGCGGATTCCTCCGGTAGCCGGGAATGGACATGCCCGATAACTGGATCTGTCGGGCAACATCTTTTGAATCGAGCCCGGCTGTTTTGATCCAGAAAAGTGCGAAGATCGCACCACCGACCACCATGAATGTGATGTCTACTCCCAGACGTAATAGAACCTGCCATGGAGCATGACCAAGATCAGTGATCCACCACATCCATTGCGTTGGTCCATTGATGGGAGCAAGATAATACATGATTCCACCCTGGGGTGTCGAGCCGTTAAATGTCCCGAGTATGGTGATTCCGACATTCGAGAGGAACATTCCTACCATCTGTATATTCGCCTGTAATACCCGGACGAGAATCATGGGCAGGACACTGGCGTAGATCAGTTTGACCGGGAAACGTGCCCGAGCACCCCGCACCTGAGCATGAGCGAGCGGGATCTCGATGCGCGTTGATTCCACATAAACAATGATTAAAAAAATTGCAATTGTCGTGACAAATGCTAGAATGTCTTTGCCAAAATACTGAAGATAGCTTCCTCCATCCAGACCAATAGCAATGAGGCGCGGGAAAAATCCCACCGGGTATTGATCAGCAACCGGCGCCCAGTTAATAAATCCGTTTACTATTGCCTGTGATATGCCGGCGATGATGAAAAGACCTACACCGGAACCAATCCCCCATTTAGTCACTACTTCATCCATGAGGAAGACGAGAACACCGCCGATACAGATCTGGAGGAAAATGAGCAAGGAGACCGCAAAGAGATTGCCACCAAAGAATTGGTTGGCAATAACCGGATCGGGTACCATGAAGCTGCCGACAAGATTTGGTGCAGCTTCGACTACAATCATGACAAGGATGAGAATCTTCTGCAGACCCATGTACATGACCTGTCCGCGTGTCTCACTCGTGTCGATTTGGAGAATATCTGCTCCTTTAAGCAGCTGGAGCACGATGGACGCAGTGACGATTGGCCCGATTCCAAGATGAACGATCGAACCGCTTGCACCGGCGAGAAGAGCACGCCATGCAGCAAACAAATCCTGATTAGTTGGAGCGAGACCAAATACAGGAATATTCGTCAGGGCAAAATACAGAATTAATATTCCCAGCGTCCAGATCAATTTATTCTTGAAATGAACGTGTCCTTCTGGACTCTTGACTGCGGGCATCGCAGCGAGCAGGGGTTCCATTCGATCCAGCAGGTTTCCCATTGTTTCACCAAAATAACAGAGGGGGTCAGACGATCTGCGTCTTTCCACCCATCTTCTCAATCTTTACCTTCGCGGATTCAGAGAATGCCTGCGCGGAGATGTTCAGTTTTTGTGTGACTTTGCCGCTTCCGAGCACCTTATCAATACCGATATCAGCGGCGTTGATCACAATCATATCCCCTTCATTTTTTGCAATACCCTGTGCCAGAAGCGATGGTATAATCTGGTCGATAATCCCGACATCCATTACCGATACGGAAATCTGGGAACTATTTGAGAAACCATCCTTTCCGAAGACCGGTCCTCCCATCTCCTTATACCACTTGACAAAGTGGTGGGCGTTGATGCCGGCGCGTCCCCGCCCGCCGCGGTTACCTGCACCCCGCCGGTTTTTATGGGTACCGCCACCGCATGTCCGCGATCCGCGGTACTTTGAACGTTTGTTGGTTGGCATCCTGCTTCACCTCATCTTATAGAGGAGAGTATTGATCTCCTGACCATAATAGCCAAGCGCTCCACCCTGTGTGAAGGTACGTTTGGTGGTCTTGTATCCCTTGCGTGGCGGATGAAGACGTAATACGGGTTTGAGTCCCGGAATTTCACGCAGTTTCGTTTCACCACTCGCAAGTGCCCGTGCAAATTCGGAAATATTGCTGTAAGTCGAGTTCGATTTGATATACGCATCGGTCAGTGGCGCATCGCCAATTACCCTGCCACGGGTAAGAAGCAGAGTTTCAATAATTGCTGCGTCTGCTTCGCCATAGGCAACATAATCCTTTACTTTACGGATCATGCCAAGATTTTCCGGAGTGTCCGGTACGAGCACGCAGTGATTGATGTGGTGAAGACGAAGCATCTTAAGTGTGTCCTTGATGTCCCGACGGGTCTTAACAACCCCGCGAACCTGAACAACTGCGTACATTTACTGAGACCTCCCTGTCCTGATCATGTTGGTCTCATTGAGTGCGTTGAAAGTAGCTTTCGCAAAATTGATGGTAGTGCGCGTCTGTCCGCGTGCAAATGTCCATACATCCTTGATACCCGCGAGCTCAAGCACTTTCTTACTAATATCGCCAGTGACAAGCCCGATACCCTGAGGCGCTGGTTTAAGCGTGACACGGACACTGCCTGCAGTTCCCTTAACCTGCATCGGGATCGAGTGGCTAACATTACATCCGCATTCCCAGCTACCGCAGCCGCGCTGGACCTTAATAATATTCATCTTTGCCTTTACAATCGCTTTCTTGATTGCGTTACCGACTTGAACATCCTTGCCCTGACCAAATCCGATATAACCGTTCCGGTTGCCCACAATAACAACGGCACGGAACTGAACGCGGCGACCTGAGTCAGTCATACGCTGCATCATGGCAATATCAAGAACCTCGTCTTCCAGTTCGGGAAGAAACATATCGACAATCTGGGGTTCCTTTATTGGCCTGCCGCTCTCAAGTACCTGGTCGATACTTTTAATCTCTCCAGAAGCGACAAGTTTGCCAAGACCGGTGACCGGGCGCCACTCTTCTCTTTCATAAGCCATTTATACCAGCTCCTTTTTTATTGCGTCTGCCACCTGTTCGACAATCGTAGCAATATCTCCGGCATTTTTGTTATACGCAGCGATATGTGCACCCCTGACCCGTTCATCGGAAGGGAGAATCTGCTTCCCATGTGGTACATCAAGTCCCGCTTCGACCGCGCCTTTAAGTGCGGCGAAAACCCGTGCACCAGGAGTCGCCCGGTTGAGCCCGATATCCAGAATGGCCCTGCCATGATCTGCTTTTTTTGCTTTTACGGCGAATAGCATACCAGTCAGATAGGCTGCCGGTGTACTGGATGTCGATCCCCTGTAGCCGTATGTTTCCAGTTCGGCAGAGTTTGCTGCGATGAGTGTGCGATCGCCATCCATCTCTGCTGTAACAAGTTGGATAATGATATGACGGTTTGTCTTGCGCACAACCATTCGTGGCGCATCTGCAACGACAAGCCTGGTCCTCTTGTAGTAATCGGTTTTACCCTCTCTTCGTCTTCTGAAGGGTACAAAATACCGTGATCCTGTCGCCATGTTACTTCATCCTCCCTGCGAGGATCTCCATATGTGCCTTCATGTGAGCGACGCTTCGGAACTGCCCGCCCGCCGCTTTACGGTAGATTAAGCGGTACATATGCCGGTCAATCGACCCTTCGTTGCGGAGTTCAACAAGCACTTTCCTGATAGCACGGATCTTCTGAACCCACGCCGTTTTGCTCGGGTTGCGTGCACCTGCCGCACCCTTCCTTTTCCCGGCACCTTTGCAGTGCCCGTATGACCGTTTTGCGATCCGCGCACGGGCCCTGCCACGGCTTACGCCTTTCTTCTGGTGTGCCTTTATCGCCCCATCAGTGATAAGCCCTCTCAGGTCTTCCCGTGAGATTGCGTTCTCGATATCCGAGATACGGGCCGGGTCAAACCAGACACGGTTGACACCGCACTTTAATACTGCGGCAGCGATGCGTTTCTGGCTGGCGACATCACTCATTCTTCTTCACCTCTGACTCGGTCTTCTTTTTTGCCTTTGGTTTTGCAGCTGCCTTGGGTTTGGCTTCGGCAGGCACTTCCGTCTTTGGTTTAACAGATTTCCTGGTTGATTTTACGGGAATCGTTGACTTAGTTTTTTCTGGTGTTTTTTCTGCAGGTTCCGCTTTTGGTTTTGCAGATTTCTTTTCTTTTGCCGGAGCCTTTTTCTCTTCTGCCTTCTTTTTCTCTGCCTTCTTTGTATCCTTCTTGACGGGTGTTACCGGAACTTTTGACTTTGCGGGCTTCTTTTCTTTGCTCTTTTTTTTGTCCGCCGCCTTTTCCGCCGCCTTTGCTGGTTCCGGGATCTTTTCCTGTTTTGGTCCGGTCTTTACCGTGCGGGCATTCAGCACTTTGAAACCTTCCGTGATGGCCTTTTCCTGGAGACCACCACGCGTGCGTTCACCGACAGTTGCTCCTATCCGGATTGCATGAGTCTTTGGATCAATGCCATCAAGTTCTTTTACCGAAGAGATCAACACCTCAAAAAATCCGCTGGGGTGCATCCCACGCACTGCAATCGGGCTTCCGAACCCTGGCTTGGGGAGGACTCCTTTTGCCTTCTTCTGCTCTCTCTGCTTATTGTGCTGCCCTTTGGGCTTTCTCCAGGAATCTGAGAGCTGTCGTTTCTTGCCATATCCATCACGTTTGAAAACTGCTCCTTTATCAACGCGTACCCGGATTAACCGTTTTAATTCAGTAGTCATCGATCTCAGCCCCTCTGAACAATATAGATGCCGTCCTGAAAGACCCTCGGGTCGCGGTCACGTATATGGGTTGCATGCTCAATGTTCGCTGCCGAGGTTCCGACCAGTTCGCGGTCGATTCCCGTGAGCACAACTTCATCATTTGCGATCTTTGCTGTAACACCCGTTTCAATCCGTGCGTAGCGCGCCTTTTTCTCACCGAGGAAGTTGGCAATCTCAAGGCGATTTCCCTGAAGTTTCAGTTGGATCGGGAAGTGGCTGTAAACCATTTTCATGTGGTACTCAAATCCTTCGCTGACACCCCGACACATGTTTTTCGTATGAGCCTCCAGTGTCCCGACCATCGCTATCATCTCTTTCCTTCCGGACTCGGTTGATATGGTGACCTCGTTTCCTTCACAGGTTATAACGACCTGAGGAAACCGCATGTTTCGTGAGAGCAACCCTTTTGGCCCTTTCACGCGAAGTTGCGAGCCATCCAGAGACGCTTTTACACCCTCGGGAATCTTAACTATTCTGACTGCCGACATGATCTAGCACCTTCAATATACATACCCGAGAAGCTCGCCACCGATGCCTTCTTTTCTCGCCTCTTCGTGGGATTTAACACCACGCGAAGTCGAAAGAATCAGGAGCCCGAAGTTCTTTCCAGGGAGATACTGCTTCTCCCAGTATTCCATCTCATCCATCTGTACCGAAAACCGCGGGTTTATTGCACCACAGCGGTTAATTTTGCCCGTGAGGTGAACCTTGAGCTGTCCTCCCCTGCCATCATCTACGAATTCAAAACTGCTGATATAACCGGCGTCCTGCATAATGCGGAGCATCGCACCGAGGAGTTTGCTTGCCGGTTCGATGATGCACACGGACTTGCCGGTATCACCGGCATTTTTTAACGAACACATTCCATCTGCTATTGGGTTACTTCGTGTCATTGTGCATTCACCTTCAGCTCATCTTTTTAAATCCGATTTTACGGGCCCACTCGCGAAAGCACTGCCTGCAGAACATGATATGATATCTGCGTACGAGTCCCTGTTTACGCCCGCACATCTTGCATTCGTTCGCACCACGACCATAGATCTTCTTCTGTTCTCCAGCCATTAGCGCACCTCAACCTGATACTGCTCCTTGAGAAATGCGATTGCATCCTCTTTCTTCACGCGCTGTTTTGACGGGAGTTTTTTCTGCTCCATGCGCCTGCGGGTGATCCGGATACCTTTGCGTTCGAGCACAACATTGACATCCATACCAAAGATGCCAACTTGTGGGTCGTAGGACATGCCGGGAAAATCCGTATGTTCTTCAATTCCAAATGAAATATTCCCGCTCTTGTCAAACTGGCTTTCAAAGACCGTTTTGTTGATGATCCCGATCGATGTCGCAAAAAAATCACGGGCTGTTTTGCCCCGGAGCGTGACCTTGCAGCCGATCGGGGCACCCTTGCGTATGGAGAATGCCGGCTGAGTCATCCTGGCAATGCTCCTGACAGGAGTCTGTTTGGTGATTGTCTTCATGATGTTTTCAGCTTTTACGAGCTTTTCGCCGCTCTCGCCGACTCCCATATGAACGACTAACTTGTCGATATAGATATCACGCATCGATGTCACTGTTCAATCCCCCAGGTTGCTATCGCGGGTGTCTGTTTACCAACCATATAGATATACGGTGAAATCGTGTCAAAGCGTGTCTTGGTTGTTTCATCATCAAGGATTATCTTATTGGGTACGCTTCCGTGCATCTTGATAATATCAATGATTCTTGCAACTTTTCCTGAATGACGTCCCCCGATTACCATCGCCATGTTACCTACTGCAAAGGGGAAGTGGTCGACGATGTTGAATCGTGTTTCAGGTTCAAGAGACAAAACGATCGAATCACCGGATTTGAAGGTGTTGTCAGCGAGCAGGTTCGCACCATCTCTCATGTTCAGCTGGATCTTGCCACCTGGAATAATCGTTTTGTTTTTTACCTTGCATAACCGGGTCTTTGCAGCATCTGCATCGATCTCAATTGAGACATGATGACCATTCTTGTCACGAAGGATCCGGTAGAACTTGTTGATCTTCGGCAGAGAGACTATGTCAAAGAGTCCGATTCCCATCTTCGGATCCCTGCAGGGTCTTCCGTTGATGATAACATCATTCTGATTGAGGATCTGCTTGACTTCTTTCAGATTCCTTGCGAACCCCATGTGATCGCGGAGCCAGACTGCAATAGGCATTGCATTTGCATTGTGCGGTCCGGGTGCCGTTTTCGTAACAAATTTTGTGGTCTTCTTTGCAATGTGCCATGAGTCTGGGGCATTCAGTCGTTTGAGATGATCCGACATTATTCAGCCTCCCCTAATTTTGCCTCGCGGCGTTTGTCAGTGAAATTCAGTTTGGTAATTTGCACATTAGAGGCATCGATGACCCGGGGTACTTCGGTTCCGTCAGCCTTTGTGGACGAAACACCATGGACAACAATCTTCGATTTCTTGGTATCAACTGCATCCACAAGTCCCTCATCACCAACGAAATCCCCGCGGGTTACCTTTACGGTATCACCTTTAATCACACGTACCGTCTTTTTCTTATATTGTTCTTTAAGCGCAGAAGACAACGGGGCGTTGAGGTATTTGGTTTTCACGTGTAAAGGTGCCTGATATCGTGCTTTTCTCTGCTTTCTTGGCTGTTCGCTTTCGATTCGTACCATATTGCACACCTCACACTATGATCGTAGCCATGGACCCGAGCTTAGGGAACCGTTCTGCCACTTCACGTGCTACCGGACCCTTGATCTCCGTTCCTTTTGGCTCATTCTTTTCATCGACGACGACAACTGCATTGTCATCAAAGGATACCCGCATTCCATTAGGCCTTCGCATCTCCTTTTTCTGGCGGATGATCACTGCACGCACCAGCTTGCGGCGCATGTCTGGAGTGCCTTTCTGAACGCTGACCGTGGCGAGATCCCCCAAACCCAGCTTAGGCTGACGGCGCCTGACACCATGGTACCCAAAGACCGAGATGATCTGCACGGTCCTTGCGCCGGTGTTATCGGCACATGCAAGCCTCGTGCCCGTTGCAAGTGCACGGGGTATTGTGGACTGCTTCGCCTTCATTGCTGAAGCACCTCCACAACAACGAAGGTTGTGCTCTTCGACAGAGGTCTGCACTCGGCGATCTTCACCATATCGCCAACCTTTACCTGAATACAGGAAGGATTGTGAGCATGAAGTTTCGAGCTGCGTTTCTCGTACCGCTTGTATTTACGGATGTAGTGCAGGTAATTGCGTGCTACCACTACCGTTCCCATCATTCGATCGCTCACGACTTTGCCGGTGATCACCTGGCCGCGCACCGGTAAAGTGCCGTGAAACGGACAATTAACGTCCTGACATTCTTGTTTTGGTGCCTGAACGTCCAATCCAATGTTTAGTGCCATTATTTTATCCTCTTCTTCTCGTGCAGGTTGATTCTCTTTTCAGGAGTCAGAACCATCACGGATCCATCTATCTCAACAAGTTCGCTGCATGGAAGGCGCAGTTGAAATCTGCTGTGCATCTTGGGGATGCGTTTAACCCCCTGTGAGGTCTCGAGTATCAGCATATTTTTTGTCTCATCGATGATGTGACCGGATAGCCCCCGGTGAAGGGGATTTGTCGCTCCCGATACCAGAACATCCAGTCCGATCAATTCATGCCGGAGGACATTCTGGGGAGTGATCATACGGTTCTCCTGCGATTCTGTTCGGTTATCAAACGGGCAATCGTTCGCCTGAGTTCACCTATGTGACCCGGATTCTCTGTTGCGCCACCGGCACTGACTTTCCCATAATGCTGGACAAGCTCCATCCGGAGCTTGTCCATCTGTTCCTGCAGTTCTACGTCTGAAAGCTGCGGAACATCCCGAGCTCGTAATATTGCCATTACTGGTCCTCCATAAACGGTACTTCATCGGGAAGTGCAGGTTCATCAGAGTCAAGCTCGCCAATATCCGTGACGGTAACTTTAGGTGCCATGCGCTTCTTTTCCTGTTCAATTACGGAGAAGTGATCCGGTAGTTTCGCACCTGCAGGAACCAGCTTGACCTGAACACCTATGACACCAAGTTTTTTGATAGCAACCGCATAGCCTTTTTCAACAATTGTGTTGCTCGGTTCACCGCAGTGTTTGATGTATCCTTCAGTAAACTTCTGGGTACGGGCTCGCGCACCGGTCAATTTTCCGGCGATTACGACTTCACATCCCAACGCTCCGGAATCCATAACCCGGCGAAGAATACTTGACCCCGCTTTGCGGAAGTACCACCCGCGTTCAAGAGCGTTTGCCAGTCGTTCTGCCATGATTTGGGCGTTAAAGCTGGGATTTGTAACCTGCTGGACTTCGATCTGGGGAGATTCAACTCCATAGTTCTGAGCAAGGTCCAGGGTCAGCTGGTGGACCAGTTTTCCACCCTTACCAATGACAATCCCCGGTTTTTCTGCAAAGATGGTCACCTGTGTGCCCAGCGGAGTTCTTGCGATGTCCATGCCGCCATATCCTGCCCGTTTCAGTTCTCTGGACAGGTACTTTTCAACGCGGGCTTTCCGTACTCCCTCTGAAATAAACTTCTGCTCCACAGCCATTACGACACCTCGCGGACAACGATTTCGATGTTCACGGATTCACGCACCTTGGGGGTTGCACGTCCCATTGCACGGGGAAAAAAAGATTTCTGAGCCCGTCCGCGGTTTGCAGATACGTGGATAATCTCAAGATTATCTGCATCAAGACCGATATATTCGGCATTCTTCTTAACCGATTCAAGGATACGGATATATGCCTTGGATGCTTTTACCGGGTATCTTCCGGCATCCCAGTCACCCGGAAGCCCGCGTTTGTGTGCCACATTCCGGTTAAAACGCCGGAACGGAATGGCTTTCTTTAAACCGATAACCTCGTTCAGATACGCAATTGCGTCGTTCACATGCTGGTGCCTGATGAACGTGGCAATCTCGATCGAATGCTTTGGCGACATGTTAAGTTCGTTGGCTTTCGCTTTTGCGATGGTGTCGCCGCTAATTTTCTGTGAATAATCAATTCGTGCCATGTACATCACTTCAGCGGAACGTACTTGCTGCCTCTTGTCGCGCCGATACCGGCGCTGCCGTGAGAGACCCTCTTTCGTGTCAATGCAAACTCACCAAGATAGTGGAAGACAGACTCCGGCTGAAATTCGACTTTCATGAATTCTTTACCATTGTAAATCTCAATTGATTTGCCAACCATCTCTGGCATGACGATCATTTCACGCAGGTGTGTTCTTATTTTCTCGTCACCTTCATGGACCTTTGCGAGTAATGTTTCCTCACCACGAGAAAAACCTCGTACAACCTTGCGGCGTGCACGGGCTGGCATAAGGGGAAGAAGTTCGCTTATCCCCATCGCTTTCAGCTCGTCGATCTTAAATCCACGATAGGTGAACTCCTCACGCCGTCGTGGCATTCTCTTCTGAGTCTTTTTTGGTGCTGCCATACCGATCACTTCCTGCTCTTACCTGTCCTGCGTGCAGCCACATGACCAACCGTTCTTCCTGGTGAGGTGCCTCGTGCAATCGTCTTCGGCCGACCGGGATGCTGGTGACCGCCGCCACCGAACGGGTGGTCAATAACGTTCATCGCGACACCACGGACGCGTGGCCAGTTCGACGCTGTGTTCTGCATCTTGTGGTATTTGTTGCCTGCTTTCACAAACGGTTTGTCGACACGACCGCCACCGGCAACAATTCCGATGGTTGCCCGGCATCGTGCGTTAAACCATTTGGTCTTTCCACTGGGCATCCGGATACCGACCCGGTCATCGATCTTATCAATAACAACTGCCTGAACACCGGAAGAACGGACGAATTTGCCGCCATCGTTCGGGCGCGACTCGATATTACATATGTATGTCCCTGTAGGAATATTCTGAAGAGTTAGCGTGTTACCGTTCTTTATCTCAACATCAGATCCCCAGCTAATTGTCTCACCAATGCCCAGACCTTCAGTAACCAGCATGTAGACTTTTGCACCATCTTCAAGTCTGACGACCGCGATCGGTGCATTGCGTGCTGGATCATGTTCGATATCGATAACGCTTCCGATGATTGTCTGTGTATCATCACCGATGTGTTTGAGTTCAGCCTTGTACCGGTGGGATGGTGCTCGATATGTCGGGCCTCCCTTGCCCCTGCTCTGTGTTGTGATTCGATGTCCCATGTTTCCCACCTACATAATGCCAAGCCGGCTGAGAATTTCCTCTGCGGCTTTTTCATTCTCAAAACTCACGATTGCCTTCTTTTCTCCGTGCATGGTCATGAGCGTTCGAATGTTTTTGACGTTCTGTCCAAACGACTTTTCAATTTCACGTTTGATCTGATTCTTGGTGGCTTCACGGCTGACTAAGAACTGAAGTTTGCTCTGGTTCTCTAAAAGGACCATCGCTTTTTCCGTAACAAACGGGTATTTCAGAGCCATTTATCTCCCCTCCAGTCTTATCAGTGCGCCCTCTGTCCAGATCGTCAATCGTCCTGCCAGCATACCCGGTGCAAGATGCTCAACGTTCAATTGGTCAACGGTCACAACATCGACACCGGATAGATTGCGTGCTGCACGCAGTGGTTGTTCGGCTGTGACAATGAGAAGGCTCTTTCTCTGTTTGAAACGGCGACCACGCATCTTACCTCTTCCGGCACGGACCTTCTTACTCTCCTTCGCACGTTCGATATCATGATAGACACCAGCGGTTGTCAGCGCTGTTATGACGTCTTGCGTGCGGATGAGTGATTCAAACTTATCTTCAAAAATTACGGGAACCACTCCATCAAACCTGTGACCGCGACCGCGGATAAGATCTGCGGAAATGCTTGCGGCTACCGCCGAGCGGAAAGCCTTCTGTTTTTCTTTCTGATTGATCTCTTTAATCAAAATTTTCGCGACTTTCGGAGGATGTGCTTCACGACCTCCCTTGGCCTGGGGAACTTTTGCAGCACGTGAACCATTTTTTATACGGGGCACATGCGATGAACCACGACCACTTCCCCATCCGACTGCCGAGGAACAGATACCTGCAAACGGATTCGTTCCATGGGGTTGCCGCCGCGTGCTCTGAAGAGCTATTACTGCCTTTTTGATCAGATCGGGGCGGTATTCTTCCGAAAAGAGTTCCGGAAGCTCAATGTCTTTCGCGATTCCACCATCAAGTGTTTTAACCTGTGCTTTCATCTCTGATCATCCCTGTTTACTCTGGATGCTCACAAACTGAATTGTCGGCATCCTCACGACATGTTCACCCAGGCGCATTGCCGGACGAATACGTATAAGCCGCTTTACAGGGCCCGGAATCGAACCTTTGACAAGGACGTACGGGCTTTTAAGCACACCATAATGGAGGAAACCCCCGGCTGGTGTGATCTCGCTGGAGTTTTCACTGACCCGTAAAATACGCTTGTTAAATTCTGTCCGCTGCTGGTATCCCAGCTGGCCCATCTGAGGTACCTGCCACCGGACATGATGGGGATTCCAGGGTCCAAGAGTACCAAGATGGCGTTCTTTTCCACCAACAGAGTGTTTTCGCTTTCGCAGGGCTATACCCCAACGCTTTACTGCACCATTCGTTCCTTTACCGGTTGTGATTGCGGTTATGTCAGCATATGCACCAGTCTGGATGACGTTGTTCAGGGAAACTTCGTTTCCAAGGAGCCCCTGTCCATACTCCCACTGTTTTTTGATGTCGCCCCCACCTATTTTGATCTCCATGAGATCAGGCACTTTCTTCGGGACACCCGTGAGGATCGCAGGTTGTGTATAGGAAACCGCATAAATCTCTGCGACAGTACCGGCTGCAACTGCTTCAGAAAATTTCTTCAGTGCAGTCTCCTGGTCATAATCCTTTGGCAGGATTATACGTCGCCCCAGAACAGAATCGAGCTGATCAGCCCAGACTTCTGTCAATGCATGTTTGCCATAGGTATCTCTGGAGTAAGCACGAATCGCAGCGACCTTCATCGAGGGGATTTCAATAACGGTTACCGGCACCATAATTTCCTTTCCCTCAGTGGGACTGCTCTTGTGATCATCCACCATGATAACATGCGTCATACCTACCTTATATCCAGCAAATCCCTGCAGTATCGGCGCCCCATCATAGAGGGGCCACGATTGATATTTTGGGATCGGGCTCTTTGCACGCTTTCTTGGGCTGAATGCAAGAGAACCACGGCGGGGTCTGTTTATTTTTGGCATGTGTTAATCAATCCTTTTTCTGCGTGTAGGTTATTCCCATTTTGACACGAATTACGATTAATCCGAGACTTTTGGATACCTTTGTCTGTTGAAGAAGCCAACACGCGACACCTTGAAAAACACGGATATCTCAAGGACTACATGGATCCGTGGTATGCGGATTTCAGGTATTATTGAACATCCGGTTTTTCATTAGGTTCGGACATATGGATGATATCTTTCACCCATGAGCTGATGTGCACCAGCATTCCTGTCTCGCGAAAGAAGATCCTGACAATAACGCTTCCATCTGCCCAATTATTGAAGCAGCTGGAACGGGCTCGTTGCACGAACGTCGACCCATGCGTACCGGTCAGATCCAACTCTGTCAGCCTGTTGTGACGAATCACAACTCCTTCTCGGGTTGCCCTCCGCATTCCTGCGGAGTTCACCAATCGAGGATTTCCCACGGCACAACCGTCTTTCCTGTGTCCGGAAGTTTGGTTCCGCCGTAATGCCGTAATCAAAATGTACTTTTCATCATTTCAGTACACAGATACAGCAGAGGATAACCTCATATCGGCTTCCTTAATCATTGAATAAAAAAGAATATAAACATATGCTAGTGGTTTTAGAAAATTGTTAGAGATCATGTATAATTTTTACCGTTTTTTTCTGTTTATTTTCTCTTTACTGTTATCCAAAGTAGAGTTCTCCGAGATCGGTGATATATACAATAATATCTTCACATACACAACGTGCCTTACAACATTGAGGGCGGGATTCTCTCAGCCGGTTTATCAATGAAATAGTATCATACATTACTTTTATGTTCATTTTTTCTGCTTCTCCAAAGATGATAGAGGGGACATCAAACAGATCAGTCCCGGAAGGTATAGTACACAGGTGAGTGGCATCCAGAGTGTAGAGAAAATCAAGTGTTTCTTTTGCCCTTCGTATATTTTCCATCGCACTCTTTTCGATCGTGCAGACATTCGCTTTTGAAGTGGAGATAATATCAGCAATCTGCTGCTGGGTCAGCCCCTGTTTGCGGTACCTGAGAACCTCCATCTGGCGTTCGGTGAGCAGCCCATCCTTCATACTATCAAATCTTCTATCCAAACTTAAACACTTTTCGTTAACTCTGCCTCATGCCGACTAACAGTTTTGAGGGAATTATTAAAATGTGAATGCATAATAAAAAAATAATTTTTTTGCAATTTTTCGAGGAAAAATGACATTTCAAAATGTTTATATGAATACCGGGTCATAATAACGTGTTATAAAAAAATAGGTGATTTAGATGGTTGTTAAAGTAGGCGTTGCTAAACTCGGCAACATTGCAAGTGGTGTGATGGCTGAGCTGCTTCTCGATGAGAGGGCAGACCGCGAAGATATGCAGTCATTCATGGCTACCAGCGGCACAAAACTCCAGCCGGAGGATATTGATCGCGTAGTGAGCAATATGAAGGCATGGAAACCTGACTTCTGTATTGTTGTATCACCGAACGGTGTCCTCCCCGGTCCCACCGGTGCTCGCGAACAGCTCGCTGCAGCAGGCATTCCTGTAGTTATCATCACCGATGACGTAACCACAAAGAAGGAATGGGAAGATGTCAAGAACAGCAAATTCGGGTACATCATCATGAAGGCTGACTCCATGATCGGTGCACGCCGCGAATTCCTTGACCCCATTGAAATGGCAGACTACAACGGTAACCTGGTGAAAGTACTCGCACTGACTGGTGCATTCCGCAAGCTCCAGCTTGCCCTTGACAAGGTTATCGACCAAGTGAAAGCCGGCAAGAAGGGTACAGAGATTGAACTCCCGAAGATCATCATGTCCTCGGATAAAGCGGTTGATGGCGAGTTCACGAACGCATATGCGATGTCAAAAGCCCGCGCAGCATACGAGATCGCCTCGGCAGTTGCTATGGTAAACGTCAAGGGCTGTTTCATGACGAAGGAATGGGAGAAGTATGTCCCGATCGTAACCAGCGCCCACGAAATGATGCGGAAGGCAGCCCAACTCTGTGATGAGGCCCGGGAAATGGAAAAAGCCTGTGACGGTGTAATCCGCAAGCCGCACAAGAAAGATGGCATCATCGTTTCTAAAGTGAAACTGATGAGCAAGCCAGAGTAAATCATTTTTTTTCTTTTTTTTTATTTTTCAAAAAGTTCCTATTCTCTAAGCAGCATTTTGCTAATACTCAGTTCTGTAATAACGCCCCAGATCTTCGGGAAGCGTCAAAATAACCGGTTCAAGGTGGAGTCGTTCCATAAAAGCTGAATCGCCTGTCGATAATGGGTTGGGGTTAATCCGGGAAATGATTGAACAAAACGCACAAAACCCATGATTCTCTCCTTTCTTATCAAAAAAGATAGACATATTGAACGCATTGGTGCAGAGTTTCCGGTACAGAGAAAGGATTTCAAGAATTCCACGTGCAAGCAAATCCACATAATTTGCCATCTCACCGAGAGATGAGATAGGCAAAATACCCCGCACTTCACGTTCACCAACAGGTACGGCATGAGCCGACCATAGGATCTCATCACCAAAAAGATACCGGTCGGAAACTTTCTCCTCCATCTTTACTGCCTCCCAGTAGTTCCTGCCATGCTTTCTGCGGTACTGTTGACTCGCGCGAAGATACTGATCGACAATCCGTGAAGGCCGGAGATCTGACAGCCCTTGCATGTGGGGATGGATAAGACTTGCACCAGCTGACGGAAGAAAATTCCAGTTGATGCTTGCATACCCATCAATACGCTCGAGTGCTTCGATCTGACTGAATAGTACATCCACAATCTGCGGACGGGTGAATGTTTGGACAAAATGCTCACGGGTTATTACCGTAACAACATGACCTTCGCCAAAGGGAAAGAGGTTGGGAAATGTGACACTTTCACCCCGAATGATCCGGTTCCCGTCATGAAAAGTGGGCGTCATCGAAAAAACATTTTCCCGACAGAAAGGACAGGGATCTGAATCTACGGGAACATACGATGCCCGATCGATATGCCGGTTCAACCGGTCCGGGCTGATCCTGCATTTGAGTCCGGTGAAATGTTCTTCACGATATTGTAGTATGCCTTTTGCGGTGGAGACTTCCCTGAGACTAAACATCAAAGTTCACGATTATATTTTTTGTTGAATGAGATAGTCGTTTGCCCGCCCATCTGCCGTGTTAATAACCAACGAATGATTTTTTTATTTTTTTTAAAAAAAAAGAGAATTTTTTTTCTATCTGCCGGAGCATCACTGCTTTGTTTCGGCTGTATTCGGGCAGTATTTTGTAATGCGTTTATACTACGTACTTGCCGAGGAGGCGGATAGAGGTGGTCATGTCCGGACCAAGCGGTGAGCCGAAGATGATCTGGGTGACACCGGCCTTGGTGAGATCTTCACATTTCTGCTTGACCATTTCAGGAGTGCCTGCAATAGTGAATGCGTCGATCTCCTTGTCTCCAACAAGTTCTCCAACCGTCTTGAAGTCGAATTTACCCAGTGCAGCCTTAATCTTTGCAACATTGTTGAGGTCAAGTCCGTGGCGGGTGAGGAGTTCTGGCGGGGAGCCAGCCGCAATGAATGCGGCAACGATCTTTGCTGAATTGCGTGCCTTCTTCTCGCTCCGATCGATGGACATAGCAGTGTATGCACCGATATCAAAACCTTTCTTGCCTACCTTGTCACAGGCAGCCTGGATGATCGGGATAGCAATCTTGAAGTCCTTTGGGTTGGATGCGTTGATCAGCGCACCGTCTCCAACCCTTCCTGCAAGATCGAGGACCTTGGGTCCCTGAGCGCCGATGTAGATCGGGACGCCCTTCTTGCCCGGGAGAGTGACCCCCGTGAGCTTTGCGCCGTCGTAGTCAAAGAACACCTTTCCTGACTTCTTGACTTCTTCACCAGCACAGAGCTTGCGGATTTGTGTAACTGCCTCTTCGAGACGCGCTACTGGTTTCTCGGCCTTAATTGCAAGCTTCGGGAGCGTTGAGAGGTCACCGGGTCCAATCCCCAGCACTGCGCGTCCGTCGGAGATCTCGTTCAGCGTGCAGAAGAATGATGCCATTGCGGCTGGCGTGTCAGTGAATGAGTTCATGATACCCGGGCCCATTTTCAGGGTCGTGGTTGCCTGCGCAATTGCTGCAAGGGTGGGGTAGCAGTGACGGTTGTTGTAGTGGTTAGTGATCCATGCAAAGTCGATATCTTTTGACTCAGCAAGTTTACAGAAGTTTACTACTTGCTTTACATTTACATTTCCTGGTACAAATTCAATTCCATATGTCAAGGGTTATTCACCTCATTGAATATTACCGTCTACGCATTTAAATAAATTATCATTTTGCGTTGACCATTTTGCGCAATCCGCCCGAAATATGCCCATTTTAACGTTTTTTTAACCGGGATCTTTTATTTGGATCCTGAAACGGAAGGGAACGCACCAAGATATGTCCGATCAGTCGTCCCACTGACGTTTTTTCGCATTTGCAGTAAATTATCTAATTATCTTATTCCATTTTTCAAATGCTCTAAAAGGTTGGATCCACACCCGGACTCAAATCGATATATTATAGCTTATTTGTATCAGCAGAATTTTTTTAAAGAAAATCCAACCTTTGATACATCATTGCAAAGGAATGTCCTATAAGATATTGAACTTCTTCCAGCAAATAATAGTACATTAACCTACAAGGGACTTTATAGGGTTTATTCGGGATTTATTCATGCGAATACTAGCTATTGGATTGGGCGGAGCAGGCTGCAGGATAGTTAATAGTCTCTATGCGACCGATCGACGCAGCAGCAAAGTAATATGTGTACAGGCACTTGCGATCGATGTAAATTCGGATACTTTAACTCAGCTTGGAAGCCTGCCTGAGAACGCAAAACTATTTTTCCCGCCCTTTGACCCAGACCTTCAGTCGGAAGAGGAAGGAAAAACTCAGACTGCAACAATTGACATCGGGGAAATTGTCTCTCGCATCCAGAATTTTGAGAGTGGAGAGACTGATGCAATCTTCGTGTGCTGCGGGCTCGGCGGCAGTATGGTTGACGTTGCACCTCACATTATAGCGTCCCTTCGTTCTTCGATTGTGGAACCGATCTTCGCACTCGTTACACTTCCCTGTCTTGCCGAAGGTGAACGTCATTCAGCAAAAGCAGCCGATGACATCGAAATGCTGTCACCCCTTCTTGACGGGATTATTCTCTTTGATAACGAAACATGGTATAAAAAAACAAAGGCGCAACGGTCAACACTGATAAAAAAAGAAAAGGGGTTGGCTGAAAAACTCGGGTTTAGGAAAAGTGAACCTGATATTTCCCCGGAACTTGCCACATATTTACTCCTGAACGAAGCAATTGTCAGGAGGATAGCTCTGATTCTGAGAGCCGGGGAGTTCAAGGCGGATGGTGGGCTTGAACTCGCGGAGGTAGTACTGGATTCAGGCGAAGTGCTCAATACCATGAAAGGGATGGGATATATTACCATCGGATATGCAGTTGAGCGCCTGCCACATCATCCATTAAGTTTCTTAACCAGCTGGTACCCGGCGGGTCTTTTCCCTGATGCGCACAAGATAAAAGCTTCCCGAATTGTTGACCTCGCAAAACAGGCAATTTATCACGAGATATCGACACCTTGCGATATGACGAGCGCGCACAAGGCGTTGATTCTCGTCGCCGGTCCGTCTCATGAGATATCCATGAAAGGATTTATGACGGTTCGTAAATGGATCGACCGAAGTATAGCCGGCCTGGAAACAAGATCCGGGGATTATCCCGTAATGAATACCAAAAATGTGGCAATTATCATCATGCTCTCCGGGCTTGAAAATATTCCTCGCATAACTGAACTCAAGGAAATTCAGAACCAGTATAAATCCCGTCGTCAGAACAGTCTTCCAATATTAAGTGATTCAGATTCTGGTATCATCCCCGCATCTGAACGTGCCAGTATCAGGAGCGGAGACACGGGAACATCACTCCTGTATAGTGAAAAAATATTAAAAGATGAGATGCTCGTTCTCCCAGTTACGTCGCGAAAAAGTCGTATATCCAATATACAAGATTCCGGAAAATATGGGCAAGTTGAGGAAGATTATCCAGCCGAGAATCCGGATACTCAAAATACGATGGCCCCGAATGATGTCTTGCCTCGTAAAATCTTATCAGATCCAACATATACCGGAAAAATGACAACGCATCATCTCATTGCAAAATCACCCATTGCCAAAGAAACAAACCCCATGATATCTTCAGGCAAGGCGGACCAATTGAAAATGGAAGAATCTCATGTGTCACTCCATCGGGTAGTTACGCAGGGTGATGATAATCAAACCACGCAATCCGCACCCTATCATTCATCCCACGTTTCTTCAGTTCATGGAACACTACAAAACAAAAAAACAACATATGATACAGATTCCAGGATACCGGATGGAAAACAACTTCCGCAAACAGGAGATGAACGGCTAAGAACAAAGGAAATGGAACGACAAATAATTGAGAGAGAATTACAGCGACAACGAACGATGGCAATATCGGGCCATAAGCCAAAGACTGGACTGGGATTACAAACGCACACTGTCCATCCTTCTGAAATTGTCAGAGTAAAAAGGGTAATTTCGAAAAAGACGCCAATCAAAGATGATCTTGAACAATCTGATCCTGCTGAAGTCCCCCCGCTACCACCGGGGAAAAGAAGGGTGATCATACAAAAAAAGAGGGTGCATCCAGAGATGCAGGAAACCCACGTTCCAGAACAGGGGAATAGGGACTTCTCTGGTAAAGAGGTTGATAGTTCTATAATTATGCGACCTGAGGTATATTCCGGGCAGGCCGATTCCGATGGAATGAAGATTGGTATTAAGAATTCTGCAAATAAATCAAAAGACTATATTTTTGGGGGAAAAGATGTTCATAGGTCTGCTACTCCCCGGGTACGGGATTCGGCTCTTATCCATACAAACCTGAAATCGAAAAAAAATTCCGTGGATTCAAAGATTGTTAAGGATGAACCGGCAAGCGTTGATCAAATCACAGAAGGATTCAAATCACCCGACAATCGAAAGAAGAATACTTCAAAAAAAGATGATATCTCTTGGATCTGATCAATTATTCTCCATCACTTTTGCAAACTGAATGTTACCAGCACCAATCTCAGTAGTAATCTCGATACCGTGTTCTACGGTATTTCCAATATAATTCAGTCCGCTGAACGCAACTATCGAAAGTCGGAAAGGATTTGCGGGCAGGTTAAAGACCTGAGTTCCCATAACAACAGGAAAAACAAAGCCACATGCGTTCATTAGACGGATTGTTTCCTCGACCTGTTTTTTTGCAGAAGAGGGGACTTCCCGCACATTTGCCAATGTGATACCGGATTTGGATCGCGCGTATCTTGATATTGATGTAAGTCCAGATGAAATGAAAAGTTCGAGCGGATCAATGGTTGTTCCCCGGTAACCGATCAAATCTTTGAACCGCTTTGGTGTTCCCTGTTCGATCTCCAGCCTCCCGCCATATGCCATCTTTACCGGTATACCGTTTCTCTGGAACACTCCATCCATAGAGATACTGCAGATAGTAATGAATCCTACCGATCCTGAAGGAACCCGAGGATCGTGATCGATTATCCGATAAGAATTATAGAAACCGCACCCAGCTTTCACAACTTCGTCAAATGCAGATTTGACCTTTTCAAATGATTCAAGGGGAACAATTGAGAGATTATAAGCAACATCACCTGTACTGGTTGCAGGATCGAATGTGCTCCGGTATGCAAGACGCTCGAGTTTTGAGATGATAAATCCTATCCGGTCATCAACAAGAGCATTATCAGTCTCATCCTGTCCGGCCTTTGTCAATATCCTGCCCTGATTACCGATTTTTTCAGTGAAGCCCATCGTGTCAAGGTAACTAAGATAATACTGAACTGCCCGATCACTGAGAATAAAACCGCGTTCTGCCATGAGTTCTGAAAGCCGTTTCGCTCCGATCGGATCACGGTGTTCTTTGAGAATGCGGAGAATTTCAATATATTTTCTTTCTGTGCGGATCATGCTCACTTTGCCTCCACGGCCCCGTGGCTATCCTGATAACGACCCGAATAACACTGGGCGCTCTCCCGTACCTCATGAAATATTATCTGTACCAGACGTTCGTTCTTATGGATGATGATGTCATCGCTTCCCAGATTTGTCAGGCACAGGGTCAATTGTCCGCGAAATCCCGGATCGATAAATCCTGCACCAAGAAGGACACCTCTCCTCCCAAACGAGGACCTGCAACGAAGCGTCCCGGCAATATCCTTTGGGAGCTCGACCCATTCAAGCGTTGGGACAAGCGTACAGGTTCCTTTTGGGAGGTGCACATCCCCATTAGCACGCAGGTCATAGGATGCGGGCTGCTGGCATTCGCTGCTATAGGGAGTGATAACGAGGTTTCCCACTATGCAATTACGGTCAAGACGACGGGTTATCTCCGGTGCAGATAAAATCATTCACTAGATTATCGGTAGAAAATACTTAATATCTTTTGATATATATGAGATGAGAAGGATCCATGGGGTAGAGGACATCCTCTTGGGCTTCGAACCCAAGGACGCGGGTTCGATTCCCGCTGGGTCCGCTTTTTTTAAATAAAAAAAAGGGTATAGTACCATTCTAGGGACTAATCCTCGTATTTTAACAGATTGATAATACGTCCACTTTTAAATTATTATTTTCATTTCTCCGGCTGTACTTCCTGACATATTCTCCCACCCAGAGAAGCATTATTTCACGTAGGATACATCCTTTCGATACCAGTTTTCACGTCGGCTATCCTCATAATCCTCCCGACCATTATTATGATCACCTTTTCCGTCACAATATTGTTTTTCACTGTGATTGACAAGACGATGAACATCCCTTCGTGAAGCTATAACGTTGTATGCTTTCCAGGTATCTGAACAGACAATAAAACCGTTCAAACTTTTCTTGAGATGAGAGGTTGAACTGATTCAGCCCCCAACATTGTCAACAACCGGCCCTGATAGTACCATTCCGACTGAGTATCCCGGATCCGGTTGTCTCTTTATAGCCGGTCCTCATCGGGATCCGTAATCTCGGACTGATCTTCGTTTGTTCTTTCATTGGCCGCGAGATAAGTATCGTGCACTTCGATTGTACTGGAAAAGATCTCCGGCACGTCTTTTGTCAGAGATGTCCGGATAGATTGTAAGGACTCTCACAACTCTTATTCGTTTTATCCGGGTCCTAAGAGATATGTTCTGACTGCCCTGTCCCGGAAGGAACCATCTGATGATTTCTTTCCCGTTAATCCCTTGTAAGAAAGAGAGGAACCCGATGTGATATAAATTCATATTTACATGGGGAATATTTCCTTTTCCCCTTGAATAGTACCTTTACTTTTTTTGACCTGCATTTTGGACATATTATTTTTCCCTTTTTTCATCGTAATTTTCTTTTCGAGTTGCTGTTAAAATGGTATTATATACTAAAAATTTATATATCATTTTTTCTCACAACATGTCGGCGCTTCCGACCGCCAAACATCCTGATGATACCTAACAATACAAGAATGCCGGCTGCTCCGATGACGATAAGCGTGATAAGTCCCCAGTCGAGACTCTTTTCCATGACAAGAGTTATTGATACAGATGCATTTCCCTGAACAAACTGTTTCTGGATCGAAACTGTCTGGTACGTATCCTTTGCCGCTGTAATATTGTAAAGCGTATTGAATTTGACCTTGGTACTATACTGACCGTGATCATCGGTAAATCCTGATATTTTGTCGTTGATGAGGATAGTGACATTTGGCAGCATTTTCTGGTCTTTTTCTTCGACAAAAATCGTAAGATCTGCATTTTCAAAGGGCATCTCAAATGTAAATTCTTCCCCTGAATTGGCTACGGATATCGTACGATTCAGTGACACATAACCGGTTTTTCTGACGTCGACAGCATATGAACCGGAAACAAGGTTGGGAAACGTACTGCGTCCAAACTGGTTAGTAATTCCAGACAAAGTCCCATTAATATAAATTTCTGTTCCATTAACCGGAGCCTGATTTTCATCAAAAACGGATATGAACGCGCCTAATGGTGCTTTCGTAAGCACAACCGAATAGAGGGCATCGGTTTCATTGATTACTTTTGATTCATTAAATGTCTGGTAGCCTGACTTATTAATCTCGATAGTATGCACTTTGCCCCGTATGATAGGTGTTGTCAGAACTCCTCTGGCATCGGTTTTTCCTGCAAGTATGGTATCGATGCGTACTTCGGCATCAGGAATGGCCATCAAACCATCTTTGTCTTTTATCACAAAAGAGAACCGGTTGGACGGGAGAAGCCAGTATTGAGCATCCTTATCATCAGTACCTATGTCAACTACATTCTCACGTGACAGGTAATCCGGAGCGGTGATGGCTAGAGAATACAAAGTTGTTGCATTTACCTCAAAGGTTACTGAACCCCCGGCATCTGTCAGGTTTGTCTGCGTCAGATTTTCCCCGGAAAGGTTCACCCGGGCTCCTGCTACAGAACCAAGGGAATCAGAATCATAGAGAGTTACTGTCAGAAAAAGACTCTTCCGGCTCAGGTTTACCAGGACTGAAGTTTCGTTCTTATCCACAAGTTTTTCCCAGTCTGTATACCCTGGCATGGAAACCCGGATCAGCTGGTCATCTAATCCGGGATGAGTGAGAAAAACCTGGCCGTTAGTATCTGTTCTTGCATAATCGACCCCATTCAGAAACACTGCGGCAAGAGGAATTGTTGTATTATCAGTACTATCAACTACTGTGATTTGCAGTACCGTTGCATATGCGGAGCTGCAGAGAAGGAGAGTGCACAGCAGGACAAAAATGAGACGATTTCTCTGTCTGAACATAATGAATATCCCTTCATGCTCGTATTTGAGCACATCGGTCTAAATCTCCGATAATGACGGCACCCGGTCCAAAAGCATCCCTTCAACAAGGATTGGCATGAGACGCCGTCCATCCTCCATCGCTTTCTGCAGCCTCCAGCTCCGTTCGGCATAAATAGTAAAGAGAGGTTCCCCGGCTTTGATGAGATTGCCCTTTTTTGCATGCAGGAGAATGCCGGCGCCAGGATCATGGGGGGCTCCTGCAATACGGGCAAGGGTGATGAGTGACAGGTTATTCATCTCAATCACATACCCGGATGATGGGGAGTTCACCACAAACTGGTGCTCCCCGGGGATAATGTCTCCTGATTTAACATTTGGATCACCCCCCTGGATCTCTATGATCTGGCGGAATTTCTCAAGTGCCTTTCCTTTCTGGAGGATATCCTGTGCCATGGCAGTGCCGGTACCTCGTGCAGCCTTGCCTGACATCTCAAGGGCAATACCCGCAAGAGACAAGCTCTTCTGGATAAAGGAGTTCGGTTCAGTTGCACCCTCTAGCACCCGGAGAGCTTCAATCACCTCAAGTTTCGGACCTATGCTGCGGCCAACAGGGATATCCCCATACGTCAGCGCACACTCGACTTTCATGTTGAGACGTTCGCCAAGTTCGATAAAATCACGGGCAAGTTTTCTCCCTTCCTGCATGCCGGGGACCTTGGTATGCTGCCCGACCGGAATATCGATTACAACAAGATTGGCTCCCACCGCAAATTTTTTTGCCATGACGCTTGCCAGCATCTGACCACGGGCATCGATTTTAAACGGATATTCCTGAATGATGATGCGATCGTCTGCAGGAGCGATGTTGGTCGCACCTCCCCACACTATGACTCCGCCTACCTTTTCGGTCATCTTCTGCACTTCCGCTGCAGAAAACTCGACATTCGTCAGGACTTCCATGAGATCGGCAGTGCCACCTGCCCCGGTAATCGCACGCGAACTTGTTTTGGGTATCTTAAGCCCGCTTGCAGCGATAATCGGAACAACGAGTAAAGAGATCTTATTGCCAGGAACACCACCGATTGAATGCTTATCCACTATTGGCCTTGATGCAAACTTTATGCGTTCGCCGGTTTCAACCATGGCACGGGTGAGGTGCTCCACTTCATCCATATCAAGCGGATTAATATACGATGCAATGATAAAGGCCGTGATTTCCGCTGAGGACAGATCGTCGCTCACAATATCTTTGATGATAGTCAGCATCTCCTCTTTGGAGATTTTGCCACCATCCATTTTCTTCTTGACATAGTCAAGGGATGCAGGTCTCGCCGCTTCCCTGACTTCTATCTCAGCACCTTCCTCAAGATGAAGTCTCTCGTTTGTGAAGCGATAGATACCTATCGTTCCCTGCGGGGTAATGGTTGACGTTGTCTCCACAAAAGCCGCAACCGAAACACCATTTTTTGGATTGATTACCTGAACTCTGTCACCATCGAGCACCCCGATGGTACGAGCGTCCGCACGATTAAGCAGCACACCCCGCGATGCAATATCCAGATTTTTTACATTTAATTTCATTGATCTGATCTCCTCACTCAGATGGTGAAGCATCCCATGAATGCATATTTCTCACATCTACGTTGATTGCATTGGCCAATAAAAGAGTACCATTCCCTGAATTCATATCGGAAGATACCGTTAAAATCCGTGCAGGAGTGAGAAAAAGCACAAATCTGGTTTATTATAAGGAAAGAGTCGGAAAAAAAAGAGATTTTAGATTTTAGTTCAGTGCCTGCGCACGACGATAAACGCAACTGCACCGAGACCGATTAATGCAATCAATGCACCATACCCGGGCGACTGAGTCGGGGTCGGGGTGGGGGTTGCTGTTGTCGGGACGGGTGTTGCGACTGTGGTCGGAACTGCAGTTGTTACAACGGTTGTCGGTACTGCGGTTGGGGCAGGGCCTTCAAGAACGTTGAACAGTGCAGTGCCGGTAGCATCCTGAATGACTGCGTCCATAGTAACGATGTACTCGTCCGGTTTGAATGTTGATGCATCAATATCGAACGAGAGCGCATTCAGACCGCCGTCACCTGCGGTGACTTTAACCGTACCGGTTGCGCCGCTGAACTCACCGCTCTGGCTCTTCTCAGTCGGCTTGAATGATGATGAGTAGACCTGTACGAGAACTTCGTCATCTACCGCGAGGTTGGTCTGTGCAGTGATGGTGAACTTATCGCCAACATGCCTGTCGCCAATCGGGTTGATATTGATGACTGGTTGCTCAACCAGGAACTGGAGCTTGGTGTAGGTATCGTCGACATTCGGGTCGTTGATAGCCTGGACAAGTGCCTCAGCTGCATCGGATCCCTGAAGGGCTCCTGCGCCGTTGATCAGGAAGACATTGGTTCCGGTAGTGCCGAGGACCTCATTCCTGACGTAAATTGGGGTATCGCCGGCAAGGCGGCCGCTTGCGGATGGATTTAGATCAATATCGAACTGGTTGTTCGCCATCGGGTGCTGGACAACAACGAAGTACTGACCTGAAGTCAGTGTCTTGGTGTCTGCCTGTTTGACCTCATAGCTGAATGACGAGTCAGAGTTTACAGATTCTGTCTGGTAGACAGCATAGTTCTTGCCGAGTATCCAGATCGCGACACCAGGTGATGGCTGACCTTCAGCGGTACCGGTGATGTAGACTCTGTCGCCCTTGGCGACGGTGGACTGCGATGCTGTTGCAGAGACGAACGGTTTCTTGATGATGATGGAAACAGTGCCGTATGCTGCATTAGCGATATCATCAGGTGCCCTGTCTACAGGCTGGCTGACTGCATAGACTGTGTATGTACCTGCATCGAGCGGAATTGTGGCCGTTCCCCACTTGTAGGACCAGGTGTTGTCTCCCGCTACATCAGCTTGCACGAATGTATCGGCGTTCTCGTTGATGACACTGGTCCGTGGAGCGGTAAGTTCTGCCCCGTTATCATTAAGGTTCGGTCCAATGATGAACAGGTAGGTCTTGTACGATTCGGTGTTGGTACCGGAGAACTTGACCTCCTCACCAAGGTAGTAGCTCTGGTCGCCGGCTGCCACAATAGTGACTGCACCCTTTTCGACCTTCACATCTACTTCATCAGACTTGAAGGAGGGGGCGGCGGTAGTTCCGAAGTTCTGCTCAACACGGATGGTGTACTTCTGTGCCTTGGTCCAGTTTGTGGTAGCGAATTCTACAGTTCTTACACCAGTTGGTAGTGTTGTGACTTTTACTGCAGTCAGGGTACCAAAACCAGTGTCAGTGACATGACTTACATCATCAAACACAACACGGCCTGCACCAGCATTCTGGTATGCATAGCCAAGAGCGGAACCTGCGAGACCAAGAACAGAATTGCCGGTAGCTACTGCTGCTGCCTTCTGGTCAGCTGCAGTTGCACACATTGCAATATACGTCACGCCATCCTGACCGGAATTGACCAGTGGGGGCTGTCCGTCAAGTCCGCCTGCCAGATTGGAAGTGCCTTTTACCCAGAGAATGTAGGGTGTCTTGGGCTTACCGGTGATAGTAACCGAGAACGGCTTGCTGCGGACAACGGAATCCTTGTTCGCTTCAATCTTCACGGTGTTGGAGACAAGCGAGACGGTAACGGTCTGAGAGATAGTCTTTGTGGTGTAATCTACGCCACCGTTCTTGTAGTTGTCCTTCATGTTGTTGAGCTTGGACTCTGCCCAGACGGTGTACGTTCCGATTGCGTATGCCTGCTGACCGTTTCCGTTAAGTGCGCCTGTTGACCAGTTACCCATTGTTCCGGGAGTTAAGACTGTACCGGGCTCGAGACCCCAGAAGTACGGGGAATCCGATACATTGAGCGAACTCAGGGTCTGCAATGCTCCGCCATTCGCAACAGTGTCATTATACAGAGCGGTGAAGGTGGCACCTGTTTCATCCTTTACCCGTATGTTTATGTAACCGTCACCGGGATCGTTAACGGTAGTTGAACCCTTAACACCAATAACCGGGAACCGGTGAACTGGATCAAGTGCAGCGATCATGTTAGTGGACACCTTGAATCCAAGGGTCTCACCCTGCGGAACCGACTTGCTGGTTACATCAGCGCTCTGGTCCCAGTCCCAGACATTAATGGCGAGTGTTGGGTCCTGAACGTTGAATACAACAGCGTTTGGATTTAACTGGAAACCAGTAGTCGGGTCAACCACATACCAGTTGCCGGTATAGCCGACAAAGGTATCACCAAGAGTTAATGAATTGGCTCCGGTGGCACCAAAGTCAAAGGACTGTGAATACGGGCTACTTGCTGGATTTGCTGATGATGCCCACCAGCCGATCTTAGTTGAGGTACTTGCACCTCTTGCTGAGTTAAGGGCATTTACTACATTGAGGCCCTGTTCTCCAATAAACACTGTCGCGCCCTGGTTGATGTTCGGTGCTACAACATAGTAGTTGCCGTTGTAAAATGCCGACACCGGCAATACTGCAACGAGCACGAACATCGCAAGTGCAACAAGTGCGATAGTTAATCGCTTAGTCATTCTTTCAATTCCTCCAAAGTTTACATCATACATTTCAAGCCGAGAACGATTTCGACAGATGCCGAATATCTGTTCTGCGAGCCCCATACTCCGTTTAAACGGAATATGGAAGAGTATTTGTAAAAGAGGTAATATATCCTTTGTGGTCAGTTTTTTTGGGGATTTTGAGCCACAAATGCCGTCTGTTTCTTAATCAGAGCGATTAAAATGAGTTTTTTACTGTTCATTCAGTTTCCCTGAATAGTCACATTTTTGCATTTGCCATACTTAGTGTGAACATAATATTACATATAAATTTAAATGTGTACCTATTTTCTGAGGAATGCCAGCGATTTTTACATCAAATAAGATGCAGTAAGGTGCCCCGACAGCCCTTTTGTAAGGTTCTACTGTCAGACCCGAAGATCTAATTATGGAGCGATAACGGCTTTTTTCTCCCTCATATCATTTCAACACATATACAATCTACCATGACACACCTTTTTTTATGAGAATAATCCGGGCGCCAAGTATCGGACTGGCACACGAGCTGGTCATCAAAATGATCCTGGAGAAAGGCTGGGTTCTGCAGACTGAAGATGCCGAGGCGACCATAGAGTTCGAGGAAGTTTCCCTGCAGGTTGATACACCGATGGCAGAACCTATGGTAAGTCAGCACTCCCGGTTCCAGCAGAGGTTTGTAGAACAATACGCCCGGGATCTGTTACAGGGTTCCCATGCCACCTTTGAGTACGACTACCACGGCAGGCTCTTTGGCTGGGGGGAGCGACTGGTTGCAGACGGGCAGCCGGTGCACATCGACCAGATAGCCTATATTATAGACAAACTTGCAATGCATCCGACATCACGGCGTGCGATTGCAATCACCTGGAACCCGGTGATTGATGAGAAACTCGATGCCTGTCCCTGCCTCCAGCTTATTCAGTGTATCCTGCGGGAGGGCAGACTTCATATGCGGGTAATCTTCCGGTCAAATGATATGCTCACCGCTGCCGGGGCTAATATGTATGCTCTCGTCCAGCTCCAGAAATCAATCGCCGAAAAACTTGGAGTCCAGTGCGGGACATATATCCATGTCTCCCTTATCCCCCACATTTACTATCTCCGCGATATACACGATATCGAACCGTTCTGCGGCAAGGGAGCAGTCATTCAGCCGGTCCGGGATGTCTGTCGGGCATGCCAGAAGTGCGGACGGGCGAACGGTGTATGACCAGGGACAGTCCGTCACCTTAATTAAGATACAGCAGTAAAAATAAGAGGAACATAGCCCGGTAGTGTAGCGGTCAATCATGGGGGACTCTGGATCCCCCGACAGCAGTTCGAATCTGCTCCGGGCTATTTTTTTTCAGTGTTCTATTTTCATCTGGACAGAATCTGCCGGTTTCACCTGCGCATGTTCTTATGCAATCAGGGCCGGCAGGATGCAACAGATAAAGACGGCTCCAAAAGTCCCGGCGCCGCCAATACTTACCTCGGATATTTCAAGATCACTTATCCGGAAAATATTTGCGATATTTCCCCCTAACAACGTCCCGATCGTCCCGCTTACAAAGGCAGTTACTGCAGCTGTCAGCCCGGTACCTCCCGAAAGCATTGCGCTGACGAGCAGTGCAGTAAGCCCGGGGATCAGCAGGGGTACGCGAATACCAGCACTCGTCGCTCTGCGCGTTGATACAAAGGTTATGGCCGTTACCATGATGATCCCCGCGCATACGGTTATCAAAAGGGAAGGCCCCATGACCAGGATAGCCCGATAGAGCAAATATATCGACACACCTGCAGGTATAACTGCACCACCAAAGTTAAGAGAGATTCGCGTGTCCCAGACAGGGCAGGGGGAATGGTATGGGTCTGCCATCTGGTCGGGTGCATCATTTCGGGAAACATGTATTATATCACGTCGGAGGCGGTACATCGGGATATTTACAAAACTCCCAAATACCATGAGCAGTACGACAGCAAGTGCAGAAATCCAGGAAAATCCCAGCTTTATAAATGCAGCTCCGATTATTCCGAGTATGAACAGCGGGATGAGGAGGATTAAAAGCCCGATGAGAATGATGAAACCGATCACTGAAAGCGGACCGGCAGAAAAGGATCGGACTTTGTCGCTCATCGCAACCCCTTACGCTTCCGGTTTTATGCAGATGATCGCTGCGTGATCTGCGTGGAATGGAGCAAGCCATTCACTTTCTTTCATTACAAGTCCGGCTGAGGTAAGCAGGTCAAGGGTATCACTGAAGACTTCATTGGGTTCTTTTCGTACATCGACACTCCGGGTTTTGAGCATGAGAATGATGATACCCCCGGGTTTTAAGAATACAGAATTCCGCAGAACTATTGCTGCCTGGTCCGGTTGCGCCACATCCTGATAGAGAAGATCAACAGATTCTACCAGCGGTGCATACTGTTCGGGACGGGCTGCATCTGCCATGATCGGTATGATATTCCTTCGCCGCCGGCACACCTCCAAGAGGTCCTGCATGGGGCGGGGGGCAAATTCCACAGCGTATACGACTTCAACATAATCTGCTACGTGGGAAACAGTTGTTCCATTTGCCGCTCCGAGGTACAATACCCGCATTGCCGGGGTGAGTTCGATACCTTTCCCCAAATAATAAAGTGCAGACAGCTTGCTCCGGTAAGGGTCCCATACCCGCGCACCGTCCAGCATCCGCTCACGGTAAACCGCCCCTTCACCCTGAGATACCAGTACATCACCAATCCAGATCACGGTCCGCTCTCCTTCCCGACCGCATCGATACGCCTTTGCGCAGTATCGAGAAAATCCGGTTCTGCCACTCCCCTGAAATAATCAATCCGAGCTGCAATAGCAAGTTTTCCGGCAAGCACCCGGGCAACTTTGCCCCTGATGTCCCGGGGTGCGTTGTGCACACGCCGGTGCTGAAAAATTATCCCATGCTTTGGACAGGGGGACCGGGTTTTCAGATGCGAGAACAATGCCGTCCGGGCACCAAGGACCTGGATCGCGCTTGCCGGAAGCCGGGAGAGGGGAAGGAGCCCCCCGGCATGCGACATGAGTCTTGCAGCTACGAGCCCACCGATAAGGGCACTTGTATTGGGCATTACGTCGTTTGCCCGTCCAGATACTTCCTTTGCAAGAATCGTCCGGGTAATTCCGAGCTGTCCGATCTCTCCTGTCACTTTGCCGAGTGCGCCCTTGCTTTTGTCGTGCATCGTTTTTACCAGCGCATGTGACGGGGTCCTCCGATACTTACGGGAGAATGACGGGTGACGGATAAGATACCATTCTGCTGCCTTTTCAGAAAGCAGGTTAATGACCATATCAATTTCATCAAGCGTCCTGACCATCTGGAGCAGTTCTGCGTCTTTTTTTGAGTACCGCTCCCGGATTGAACGTTCGGCTGCAACAATGCAAACAGTCTGTAATGTGGCAAGATACTCTTGCCGGTCATGGCAGGCACCACAGAGAACTGCCTGTTCCCAGTCTGGGGGGATATATGTGTCCATACGGGTGACAACAGATTGAACGCGATCAATGATTGCATCCGTATCTCCGGCAAACATTGTGCAGCGCCTATCCTCGATGTCACCGAACCAGTAGGACTGCATTACCGGAAATTTAGGGTTCGTGTCCGTATAAAACCATAGATCAGCTGATGTCGGACAACCAAAAACGCATCACGGGATCATACCCATGCAATGCCCAACGAAAAGAGTATTACGGGTATCATGATTACACCCATACAGTAAACTCTGGGGACGTTAACAAGGTAAGGCACAAGTCCTAAAACGGTTGCAAGAATAAGGATAACCACGCCAAACGGACCTGTGAGGATGATGCTTAATACTATAATAAACGCAATAACCGATCGGTTCAGCATTCTCCCGTCAATTCCGTTAAACCTACCCGCAGAACGGGATAGCACAATAGTAATAATATATGCGGCGAAGGCTGCAAGAACACCGACTACGGTCATTTCGCTCATGGTTGGCAGCGGAAGCTCGGAAAGTGCAATCATGACACCGTTGCGCATCCGCGACAGCGCAAATAATGCTGCAAGTCCTATGAAAGCATTTGCTGTATTCGCCGCATTCGTCGCCAGAATATATGCCCGGCGGTCCTTTTCATATCCGATAAGCGAAGCGAGCACCCCGTTAGCAGATGCTGTTGAGAGTCCTGGCAGCCAACCGACAGCCACCCCTGCAATGGTACCGAGAAATGTACATTTCAGGATAGTCCTGTCTTCCATCCGGATCCCCCAGAAATGCTGTTCCGGTATTACACCCTTTGACGCGGTGAGAAGGACAGAAACCCCGAAAAGACCGGTAAGAAGTGGCATGAGAATCGCACTGCCTCCGGTAAGAGTGTGCCAGCTGAGGAAAGCATAGCGGAGTGCAAAGATCCCAAGCACTCCGGATACCAGAAACAGTGCAAGTCCCCAGCCTGGGCACTCACTGGAAATGACCATGTACCCAACAGATGCAACCAGGAGAATGCCAATCCACCAGTCAAAGTATGGCTGGAGAGCGGGAAGGAGGAAAAAACAGACGATCGAAAGCGGTACTGCAATAATCATTGCACAGGCGCTGCCAAGTGCCGCTATCCTCACGGCTTCCTCTCCATTACCCTCAAGGCAGAGCGCATGGGCGGGCAGTACTGCAAGGGAGGTATCTGCATCCGGAACACCCAAAAATGTACTTGGGATGGAGTCCACAAATGTGTGGGTTATCAGGGCAGCAAACATCGCACCGGCAAGGGCAAGGGGGCCAAAGAGAGACAGGAGTGCGACCTGAAAACTTAAAAGCACACCCGCAAGGGTGTTTGCATGCACACCGGGGATTATCCCGCTTATGGTCCCAAGAAGTATCCCGATACCAGTACCCAGCAGGATCTCTTCCATTCACAAGAGATGTAGGAGAATGAACATAAATTCACCGAAATGCATACCATCATAACATAAAGAGGCGATGAATCCGTAATGAAGATCGCAGTCACCCGGCTTGCAGGGAAGGAAAAAAACGATGCTGCACGCTGCGCACAGTACGGTCACAGTTGCTATAGTGTCTATCCTTTGAGGGCGGAGACACGGCCGGGAGAGATTGCAGCATTCGTGCAGGCCGTCAATCGCGGTGAGTTCGACTGTCTCTTCTTCACAAGCGCACTACCAGCAAAGATCATCGCCCCGCTCCTGAAAAAAATCCCCCGGATAATTGCCATCGGTCCGCAGACTGCAAAAGAACTTGAGCATTTCAGCATTCACTGTGAAGTGCTGACCAGTTTCTATTCAAAGGATTTTGTTCCCTACCTTGGAGAGTGGATCCGAGGGAAACATATCGGCATCCCGCGGGCTGACGTTCCGAATCCCTCGCTGCTCGATGCCATAACTATTACAGGAGGTATCCCTCACGAATTCCGTTGCTACGGTCTGGAGCCTACGGAAGAGCCTCTCGGCCTCGAGGGTGCGGATGCAATCCTGTTTACGAGTGCAATGTCATTTGCCAGGGCCATATGGACAAAGCACCCGGATCTGCTTGTACTGGCAATCGGTGATATAACCGCCGCTGCAATGCTGAGAGCGGGAACAAATCCTGCGGTGATCGGGGACGGATCCCTCGAAGGGTCACTAAGAGCTCTGAATGAATATCTCTCCACGAAGGATAAGGAACATGATGACTGCCTGTACTGACAAGGCAGATACGCCTTTATGGGACCGTGCCGGGATTCTCGTTATCGACAAGCCCAGGGGCCCGTCCAGCCATCAGGTGGCGGCATGGGTTGGCAGGATGCTCGGCTGCCAGGTGGGACATGCGGGAACGCTTGACCCTCAGGTCTCAGGAGTGCTTCTTGTCATGCTCGGTAATGCGGTCCGTCTTGCCCCACTTCTCCTCCAGCACGATAAGGAATATATCTGCCTTATGCGATTGCACGGGGATGTGGACAAAAACCGAATCGAACAGATTGCTGCTGAGTTCACAGGAAGACTCTATCAGCGCCCCCCTCGGAAAAGTGCGGTGAAACGCGTACTTCGGATCCGCACTATTCACAAACTGAAGATTCTCGATAATGAAGGGCGCCTTGTCCTGTTCCGCGTCAAATGCGATGCCGGAACATACATTCGTTCTCTCTGCCATCACATGGGACTCGCACTGGGTACCGGTGCACATATGGTGGAACTGCGCCGTATAAGGTCGGGTGCCTTCAGTGAACAGGGAATGCATACACTTTACGATATTCAGGATGCCTGTAATGCAGTAAAGGAGGGGAATCGCACACTACTCGCATCGATGATCCTGTCAGTTGATGCGGCAGTACCTGATTTACCGACTGTCATTATCAGGGACACGGCAATTGATGCCGTCTGCCGCGGTGCGGTGCTTGCCGGCGTCGGTATAATCAGGAATGATGAGTTTAAAAAGGACCAGACCGTTGCCGTTCTCTCACAGAAAAAGGAGTTCATCTGCCTGGGCAGAGCGCTTATCCATTCCAGTTCGCTCAAACCCGGAGAAACCGGGCTCGTCATTGCTCCTACCACCGTTTTCCTCCGGCCGGGTACCTATCCGAGGGGCTGGACGACATCCTGTAAGGAAGAAAAGAAAGGCAGAAAATAGGATCAGGTCCGGAAAAAATGTACATAAGAAAGAGATAGCATTAAAAAAATACCCGGCTAACAGATAGGATACACTTTTTGCTGAGGTAGTCTAGCGGTAGGGCGCAGGCCTGGAAAGCCTGTGGTGCGAAAGTGCCTCGGGGGTTCAATTCCCCCCCTCAGCGTCTCGTTGAGTATTACCTTTTTCACGACTTTTTAATATACATTTTATAAGAATAACATGAGACGTTCTTGGGCAAAGGTAAAATATTCAGGGACAATCTCAAAACCGAGGAAATGGCGACCTTCTGTTTTTGCCCCGACAGCCACTGTTCCTGATCCAAGAAACGGATCAAAGATCAGATCACCGGGATTACTCGAATACATCAGTATCTTTTTAATAATTTCAGAAGGGAGTTTGGTCGGCGTCTTCTTTTTCCCCTTCCAGTATTCCCGGTTAATGACCCAGACATCTTCCGGATAGTGATCGATTTTATTGAATGTATAGCTGGCGGGATTTTTGACGACGAAGAGGATGTGATAATGGCTGGTCACATATTTTTTTTTGGTAAAGACACCGAACTGGTATTTCCAGATGAGATGATTGATTGTCGTGAATCCTGCTGCATCGAGACCTTCAAGAATATCTTTGAGCCGGTTCCACCCGGAAAAAACATACATGCTCCCTTCAGACGCGAGCACCCTTGCTGCTGCTGTCATCCACCGGTGCGTAAATTTCTGGTAATGTGCCTCCGGAATCTCCTGATATCCTTCCAGGACGTAAGAACCGGTACGGTTGTAATTCACCCGTTGTGCCCTGAAATCGATCGCAAAAGGTGGATCGGTGACGATGAGGTCAATGACTCCATCCGGAATCCCCTGCATCAGCTCAAGAGCATCGCCAAGGTAAATAGTATCAATATCGAAATGACCCAGCCTCCGTCTCATCGGCATGTCCCGCCAAATTTCCTGCCCATTTCAAAGGCTTTTATATTGATTTCCAGAGTTTTTTTAGGGACGAGACGTTTTACTGCGTCGAGAAGTGATTCTGGTTCGAGCGGAATTGACTGCGATGCCGCTCCTAGCATAACCACATTTTGCGACAGGGGGCTTCCGGCTTCCTCAGCTATTGTATCTGCATCGAGAAGGCAGAGTGCATGCTTTTTTAATGCTTCAATAATCTCATCCTGAGTGGGTGCAGGTAGATTCTGTGTAAATACTGAGGTGGGAAGAACCAGATGCCGGTTCACCACCATTTTCCCCCCCTTTTTCAGATAATGGGAATAGCGGAGCGCTTCAAGAAGATCAAACGAGATCAGAAGATCTGCTCTGCCCGGGGGGATCAGAGGTCCAAACAATCCGTCGATCCTGATGTGACTCTCTACAGAACCACCGCGTTGTGCCATACCGTGCGTCTCCGCACCTTTTACATGTCTCCCTTCAATAAGGCAGGCTTCACCAAGTATGTTGGAGGCAAGAATTGTTCCCTGGCCGCCAATTCCGACGATCAGGATATCATAACTTTCGCTCATTTCTTTCCCTCCCGGGAGATTGCCCCGACGGGACAGAGCTGAGCGCATACTGCGCACCCGCTACAGAGATCATTAATCCGGGCCCTTTCATCTGCAAACTCAATAGCCGGGCAGCCAAACCGTACACAGGTCCCGCAGCCGGTACATATCTCAGGGTTAACCTGGTAGCTTCCGCGTTTTATTCCTGCCCGCCGCGCTGAGATAACACACAGCTGTTTTGCGATAATAACCTTCACCCCTTTGCGTTTCTTTGCCTCCTGCAAGACGGTGACCATACCGGTAACTTCGTACGGATTAACACTCTCAACAAAAATGACACCACAGGCTCGACATATCGCTTCGAGCGAGACCGGAGGGCTCTCTGCACCACATGCAGTCATACCTGAGTTGGGGTTCGGCTGGTGTCCGGTCATGGCCGTGATCCGGTTGTCAAGAATCACAACGGTGATATTTGCTCCATTGTAGACGGCATTTAGCAGGCCTTGGATGCCGGTATGCAGGAACGTGGAATCCCCGATAGTACAGACAATGTCTCGCGGATCACCGGCATGAAAAATGCCACTCGCCACCGTGATTGATGCGCCCATACAGATGGTGGTATCAACCACACCCAGCTGGAGACCGAGCGTATAACACCCGATGTCACTTGGGTATACCGCATCCCTGAAGACTTTTTTTATTGCATAGAAGGCCACGCGGTGCAGGCAGCCGGCGCAAAGGATGGGGGGACGGGGAGGAAGATTTTGTAATGGATCTCCAAGCGGGAGCGGATTTTTTTTCAAAAATCCCGCTCTCTCCATTATCGCTGCGACAGCCTGAGGTGATAACTCACCTTCGAATGGTGCAAACCCGTTCTTCTTTCCCAATACGGGAACACATCCTGCTGCCTGGCGCACAGCCTCTTCCACTTCCGGCGCAAGTTCTTCAATCACGAGAATTTTTTCATGCTTTTTTACAAAATCACCCAGCCATTCCTCATCAATCGGGTACGCCCCGATTTTCATGAACGAGACTCCGTCAGGTAATAATTCCTGCACATAAGTGGCGCCAATCCCGCTCGCGATAATTGCAGTTTTCCCCTGTATTGTATAACGGTTGTATCCGAGTTCAACCAACCGTTTCCGGATAGCAGGTTGTTTCTCGTTGAGTTTTTTATGCAGGAGACGGGTATGCGCGGGGATCACCACATACTGTCGGGGATCTTTATGGAATTCACCTTTCCGTAAACCCTCAACCGGTTCAGATATCTCTATATCTCCCTTTGAGTGACAGATACGGGTCGTAGGCCGGAAGAGTACGGGCAGCCCGAATTCCTCAGAAAGGCTAAACGCTTTCGGAATCATGTCGTGGGCTTCCTGAATACTTGCAGGATCGAGGCAGGGTATCCGGGCGAAATGTGCATAGCACCGGGAATCCTGTTCGTTCTGTGAACTGTGGGCGAATGGATCATCCGCACTCATTATCACCAGCCCGGCGGTAACACCGGTATAGGCACTTGTCATCAGAGGGTCTGCAGCAACATTGAGCCCCACGTGTTTCATGGTACAGAGTGCACGGATACCACACCACGCAGCTGCAAGAGCATTCTCCAGTGCCACCTTTTCGTTGACTGACCACTCAACATAGTAGGATCGATCCGGCTGGATACGCAGCACATCAATCACTTCCGATGAGGGTGTGCCGGGATATCCGCTTACAAAATCCACACCTGACTCGAGACAGGCGTGGGCGATCGCTTCATTCCCGAGAAGATATTTCCGTCCCATGATCTCAGATCCGTACTTATACCGTGGCTTTTTCACACATATCCCTATCTGATTGTTCTGCCATCTCACTCTGCCGATTCACAACCTATAAAAACTCTGGTGGAGTAGTAAATAAAGTAAATTTCAGGCAAACTTTTGGGCCCGTAGCATAGCTCGGTGGTGCGCCCGGCTGATAACCGGGAGGTCATGTGTTCGAATCACATCGGGCCCATCCGCAATATTCTGACAGTTTTTTTCTTGGATCCGCCTGTTTTTTAATTTTACCTTCCCGTTCCCTGCAACCGATGCAGTACCTGCAATTTCATGGTTTGCCGCAAAGGGTATCGGCACATATCGGGATGTTTTTATCCTGTTTTTTAATTATTGCGGTTACCAGCAATCTATTGCTGAAATCTCCTTTTCCATCATCAAGGGCTAAAAAGAGAAACTTTGCCAGTCAGGTTTTTTTGGCAAAGACATATCCTATCACTTTTTCCAAGGCTTCAACAAGAGCTTCTTCTCCTTTCAGGTAATCGTGTATCGCGCGGTAGAGCATGAACATAATATCATATCCATAGTGTTCTATTGCTGTCTTCGTATCGATTGGGTTAAGATACGAATCGGTAAGAAATCCGTCGAAACTGTACATTAGTTCGAAAAATTTACCTTCTTCAGACAGTACGCAGAACTGGTCAGTGACCGGTTTTGAGGCATTATCAGGCCGGAATGCAGCGGGCGTTGCAGCTTTTCCCAAAATAATCATCTTCCCCGGGTAATATGCGGGATCGTAGATTTCTCCCTTGGTATCCTGTTTACCCATCCTTAACATATTCAGGCCGACAATCCTGACAACGGGAACCGCTGAACTAGCCATCCGCGCCAGGAGTTCTGTGTCATGGTCCCTGATTTCCTGGGTAAGAGAATCCCTTTTTTCCTGCAGTTCCTCTATCTTCTGCTCCAGTTTTTTAAATCCAACTTCAATTTCATCCATATACTTCACCATAACACAGTGTTATTGATCGATAAGGAGTGTTCATTTAAGGGGGTATAAAACCGTTCTTTTCTTTTTCAGGTGGACCCGTATCCTATCGGTTCAAGATGGCAGTGACAAGGGTGGTGGAGAGGAAGAGGGAATAGTAAAGAGATGCAGAGATTTTTGTATTATACATTCCTGAAAAACGATGATTCTCCCTCCTCCTTACAGCTCTATTCTGGACATAAGGGAAGTCTTATGAATTACGCGACTCTCTGTCCTGCAAAAAAGTACTTCTGGTCTTTTTTCAGGATTGCCTCGCCGGTATATCCGACAGGAAGATCCTCGTTAATCACAATTCCCAGATAATAAGGAGAGCGGGCCATGACAGATCCTTTTTTTATGGTTTCTGTTACGACAAAAGGTACCGGTTTTTCAAGATATCCTTTGTTAACAGAAGCATAGATCTTTACTGCCCTGACATTCATGCGCCGGGACCGGTCTTTTTTAATCCAGTCCGGGAAGTCTTTTTCCGATGAAAGGGGGGTAAAAGGGCGCTGTGAATAGCGGGTAATATTTACCTTGTTAGGACGCACACGCTCGATCAGGTCAAGCGATGCTGAAAAGTCTTCTTCAGTTTCTCCATGAAACCCGACTATCATATCAGTGGCAAGAGTAAGCTCGGTATACCGGTTTTTAAATGCAGTCACAATTTCTTCAAAATCTGCAACTGTATAGGCCCTTCCCATTCGCTCAAGAATACGGTCTGATCCCGACTGAACGGGAAGATGAAGAAATTTGAAAATATGCTCACTGGCAAAAGCTTCGACCAGATCATCAAGTATTTCTTTTACTGAAGCAGGGTTCATCATGCCAACCCGGATCATAAAATGTCCCGGCAGATTGCCCACCGCATGTAAAAGAGCGGGAAGCGATTTTCCAAAATCCTGTCCCCAGCTGCTTACATCCTGTGCAGTGATCTGGATTTCCGGTGTCCCTGCTCCTGCATATGCCACGATTTCTGCCAAGATCTCATCTTCCGGAATACTTTTCAGGGGACCACGGGCTGCTCGTGTCAGACAATATGTGCACCTGCCTGCACATCCCTGCGCCACTTGGACAATCGCTACTCCTCCAACGGGCACTGTTCGTATACTCCGATATATCTCCCGTATTGCAGCTGATGAGATAATGGCGGGCGCACATACCGCAAAAATTGCTTCCCTCTGCACTGCCGGCATGCACCCCATCACAAAGAGATTATAATCCCTGAACCGCGAAAGTCTCCTAAGCATCCGCCTCTCAGTTGACCCCACAACAGTACAGGTATTGATAATAACAGCATCTGCCTCTTCTGCAGAACTGACAATTGTGCTCCCATTGTGTTTCAGGACTTCGATCAGTTTTGCCGTGTCCCCGAAGTTATAACGACACCCGTAAGTTTCGATATAAACACGCACGTGACACAACCTTTCAAGTATATCCCTATCCATAAATTCCCCGCTCACAGGATCCCGTATTTCTCCCATTTTACTGCACTACGAAGATCAATTGAACGCACTTCAATAAATAGTGTTAAACCGGATATAAGGTAAAACCAGAATGATAAAAAAGATGTGCAATAACTGGGATAGACCATCTGTCCCCAGCCCGTTTTCCCTTAAGGCACCTCATGTAAGCACAACACTTAACCAATGACACCCATAATCTGTTAATCATGATGAGAATCGGCCTGCTTGGCTGTGGCAATATTGGACATATCATCGCACAGCACGGGGGCGATTTTACCATAACAGCGGTCTATGACCTTGTATTTGAGCGGGCACAGGAAATCGCGGGGATTTCCGGTGCACACCCCTTTGGGGATTTTGAGTCCTTTATTGCTGCGGATATTGATATCGTGGTGGAAGCAGCATCTGTCAGTGCTGTTAAAAACTACGCCGTGCGGGTGCTGTCTCACAATAAAGACCTGGTGATCATGAGCGTGGGTGCCCTGTCCGATATCGTATTCAAAGATGAGATACGGGAACTGGCACTAAGGTCAGGGAGGAAAATCCATATACCCAGCGGGGCAATTTTTGGCCTCGATAACCTCAAGATTGGAAGGATTTCCAAAATCACGCGGTTGCTTTTGAGAACCACAAAAAGTCCGGCGTCGCTTGGTATTATTGCTGACACCAAACGGCTCATATTTTCCGGGAAAGCCAATGAGTGTATCAAGGCATTTCCCAAAAATGTCAACGTTTCAGTAGCCATGAGTCTTGCGGCAGGGCATGATACCAACGTCGAGCTCTGGGTTGATCCGTCTGTCGACCGCAATGTTCACGAACTATTCATTGAAGGAAGCTTTGGAGAGACCTATATCAGAGTGACAAATATACCCAGTCCCGGTAATTCGGCAACGAGTTACCTTGCGGCTCTCTCCATTCTCTCTCTTCTGAATAATCTCAATGAACCGATAATTGTAGGAACATAACGGTGAAACAAAGGTGAACACTTCCATGGTATTGCCCGATTATCTGCTTCGGTTCATTGAGGAGGATGCTCCGTCCGGTGACGTGACATCTGATGCAGTTATCCCGGATATTACCTGCGATGCCGTAATAAGGGCCGAGCAGGAGGGAACCATTGCGGGTCTTGATGAGGCAGCCTTCCTTTTTTCCCATTTTGGTATATCGGTAAAATACTTGGTAAAAGACGGGATTACGGTGAGTAAAAACGATTCACTCCTTTTGCTCAGCGGGGATGCAAAAAAGATACTGCTTGTTGAACGGACTGCCCTTAATATTATAGGGAGAATGAGCGGTATTGCGACTCAGACAAGAAAAATGGCAGATATCGTATCGGAAGTCAATCCATTATGCCGTATAGCGGCGACACGCAAAACGTGTCCCGGATTCCAGGTCTTGGACAAAAAGGCGGTAACGATTGGTGGCGGTGATCCTCATCGTACGAATTTAAGTGACGGGGTTCTCATCAAAGACAATCACTTAGCGTTGGTCCCTCTCGGTACCGCTATCCACTCCGCAAAAAAAGGCTCTGTGTATAAAAAAATTGAAGTCGAGGTAGAAACTTCTGAAAATGCCCTGATCGCTGCACAAGCGGGTGCAGATATCATTATGCTTGACAATATGAGCCCTGGCCAGATTACCCGGACTATCAGGATCCTGAAACGCGAAAGTCTCCGGGACCGGGTAATCATCGAACTTTCAGGAGGTATTGAGGAGAGTTCCCTCAGACATTATGCTGCCCTCGGTGCAGATGTGATCAGTCTGGGTGTGCTGACCCATTCCGTAAAAAATTTGTCAGTAAACCTTCAAATTATGCCAAAAATTATTCCGTAAATTTTCCTCATCCGTTCTCAGTAAAACTACACATTCCGCGAGTATGTTATTTTTCAGATCCGGATATCCGGTAATGAAAAGGGTAGTGCTTCACTATTGAAAACCTTAATAGTCCGGTACTACGTATGGGTGGCTATTGAGGGACAGGCATGGGTAATTCCGAAACGCAGCCAAAGAGTGCAGAAACTACACCAGAACCAACCCCCGCTGAACTTGCGGCAATACAAGAACAAAAAAAACTGCGTATCAAAGGATATATCTCACTGCTCAAAGATTCCAATCTCAACTATCGCTGGCGGGCGGCCGAAGCCTTGGGGAACGAAGGGGATGTAACAGCAGTTGAACCGCTTCTGGAGGCACTCAAGGATCCTTATGTTGATGTCCAGTGGCTCGCGGCAAAATCTTTGGGAAACCTTGGAGACCTTCGTGCCGTTGAACCCCTGATAGCGGCATTGAAATCCGAAGAAAAATGGCTCCGTATCGGCGCAGCGCAGGGACTGGGAAAACTCCGTGATTCACGCGCTGTCAATCCGCTTCTGCCGCTTCTTAAGGATAAAAAGAAAATGGTCCGGAAAACTGCTGCGTGGGCCCTTGGTAATATCGCGGATGAACGGGCAATCACCGGTCTGACAGAGGCACTCCAAGATGAGGATGGTGAAGTACGGCAGGCTGCTCAGCAAGCCCTTGATTTTATAAAAAATGGAAAGATAAAGAAAAGTGCTGATGCCCCTCCCGTCGTATAGATAACGGGACTTTTTTGGCTGGCTCAGGAAGATCCGGATACAATATCAAGAAAAACCGTCGGCTGCTGGAAAAGTTGAGGCAGTGCTAAAAGAACTATTCAAAGTATTTTTAGGAATTACCGAGACATCTTTTGCTGAACTCACCATAATCTCTTTTTTCCCGCGATATGTTTGGACAACCCCATAGACAGAGATCGTATCTCCCTTCCGGAGCGTGAGTTCCTGTGCAGCCGGGGCCGGAACAAAAACGGTGACAGTGTCTATATATACAGTCATGTGTCCTCCGTTTTGAGTGATTACCAGCTGGTCGATCGTCCCGGCTGCTACTACCAGCTCACCATCTGCAGAGGTATTCGTGAATGGTCTGGCAAATGGTTGTTTTCCAAGCGTCCCGAGAATAAGGTGAGCGGTAATCACTGTAATCATGACACCGAGCAAAAGAACCATTGCTACACGTTCCTGGCGCCCGAGCATACTTGAGTTATGATAAAGGTTGTTTAAATGACCGACAGGTTCATATGTTAACAGTGTTAACATTATAAACATGTATACAACTTCGTTGCCGCCATCGTCAAAAACAGTACTTGAGATACTGGACGCAGGGGGTGCAATGACCCATAAAGACCTTGTACAAAAGACCCACCTGGCACCACGTACTGTACGATATGCCTTGAAAAAACTCAAGGAAAAGCAGCTCATCATCGAAAAATTCAACTTCCGTGATGCGCGTCAGATTATATACCAGAACCGGAATGCCTTAACCCATAAGCCCCAGCCTGTGTGTGTATGATGAAACATACCTGCACCCTGATGCATTGTGATACCATGGTCCGGAACCTTCTCCCACCCATGAGAGCCGAGATGGTATTCCGGCTGGTACAGCGCCAGGGGCTCAGCCAGAGCGACGCAGCAAAACGCCTCGGGGTTACAAGAGCAGCAGTATCCCAGTACATGAGCAGAAAAAGGGGTGCAGGTGAGGTCCAGATCTCAAATGAGCTTGACAGCATCATTGACCGTTGGGCACTTGCGGTAGTAACCGGTGAAAGCGATATCAATTTATGTGACGTATGCCAGTGTGCGTTAAAAAAGTTCTGACCTTTTCATATTTGTTTATAATTCTGGTATTCATCCGGCAGGAACAGGAGATATTACGGTTTTACTGAGGAATTACAATCGTCTCCAAATACCTCAAGGAAGTAACGTGCACCCTGGGACGGTCAATAATTACTTCTGGCTATTGATCAAAGTCAGGGAGACGCTTCTTCAGTCTGCGCTTGTTGCGATAGTTTATAATCGGTCACCATCCTCATGATTTTTAGCGACACTGTTTTTGCATTTTTTCCCATAACGTAGAGATATCTGCGTAAGTTTCTATTATAAATCTGTATTGTAATCGTTTGTCGCGTTCCTGTAGACCAGTTTTTCTTTAAGAAGTTTTTCTCATCACCTCGTAACCCAAGAAAATCAAATTCCTTGTAATGCGTTCCAAACATCGCCTTTATTATTTCCACATTCAGAATGACACCGGGAGAATATTCCGAATGCGTTGGTCTGTAGGTTATTTGTGCTATATACGCAATGGATTTATATTTATAGACTATTGCACCGGCAATATCAGTGTTTTCTGAAATCAAAAAATAGATTGCCACCCTATTTTCATATGCCAGATGAGTCAACAATTCTTTATAAAATGCCTTTTGCTTTTCGCTGCCGCCCACGCTAAAATCACTGTTCTTTTTCCACCCGGATTGCTCTATGGCAATAAATCGATCTAAAGCGTCCGGCAGGATCTCAGGATTGTCAATACATTGAAATTTCACCCTTTCGGGAAGGTCAAATAATTTTTTTCTGGAATTCTTCCATGTCCGATACGTGTTTTTTCCCCGGGTCTTTATGTATTCTTCCCATGTGCCGGTTATTGAGACATAAAAGGAAGTATATTCTGGAACAACCCTGGCAGAATACCATATATTGTTAAAAAACTTTTGATTAAGAACAGGACTGTCCGTTGGCTGTTCTGTGAGCAATATCCCATCCCATTGCGTAAACTCTTTGTTCAGGAACTGAAAAATCCTGTCCCAAATAAGGTCTGGTTTTTCCGTCGTCACTATTGCGGGTTTATCCCCACCTCCCCATTCAGCAATGAACCGTATTGCCCTGAAGAGACGTATATTCCTCACTTTCATACTATCTATTCTGAATGGCGCAATGCCGACAAGTGCTGCATCACGTCTCACTAAAAGAATAAATAAGCTATTATTTTCAGTCCTGTAATGTTTCCAAGCCGTGTACACAAAGGGAAATGTGGCATAAAACGAGGGGTTGATATTTTTATCGATCAATGCATCCCATTCATCTTTAATGGCGAGAAAAGCTTCTTCAGAATCGATGAGCTCAATTCTCAATTCCTGATTTATCGCATTCATCATTTATTCCGAGCAATATATCTCATTTCTCTAAGGTTTAAAAATAGAACTGTTATAAAGGCTGGCAAGGCACCGCTGCATTGCGTATCACCAAAAAAATGATGGGGCGAAAGAAAAAAAAGATCCGATACGTTTTAAATGAGATAAATCCAGAACTGCAAGCATTGTAAATATTCTCTTTTCAGAAATTCCCTATCAATTGTCAAATCGCATTATTGTTTATAACGGTAATGATAGAGTAAAACTAGAAGGACCATCACAACGGCAACCGCGGCTATTTTCATGTAATCGGTTTTAATTTCCGGCGATCTTACCGAGGAATTCCAGTCGTCTTCGAATACGTCAAGGAAATAGCGAGCAACGCCTCGATGATCAATAATTACTCCGGCTTCCCGGTTAAAGTTAGGTGAGTTGCTATTCCAGTTGATACTGCTCACCAGCACACGCTGACCATCGACAATCATACCCTTATTATGGATTTTTTCAATTTCATTAGCAGCAAGATCCACACACCTTGCCTCAATTGGAATATTTTCGGAAATTCCAATCCGGTTGATCAAGGCAACCATCTCATCATTATCCTTTTCATCTTCGATATTGAACCAGTACGAATCCAGCAACACTCTGACATGGACACCTCGCCGTGACGCATTGATCGCTGATGAAAGGTATGGATTCAGCGAATAGGGAGTCTCATTGGTGATGTATGCCTGTTCGATTTCGATGCTCCCATTAGCTGAGTTTATCAGATCAGTAATCTGATAGCTGGTGTCTGGTGCAATGACAGGACGAACTGTCGCGCCCACAAAATGTTTAGGCGCGAACTCAACCGTATATTTGCCCGAGGGGGTGGACTCAGGACTGCCAGCTGATCCATCATACGCAGTTATTGACTTTCCATTATAATCTGTCATGAAGACAGTTAAGAAATACTCAGCAAGGGCAGGATTTTCAGCGTAAACCCCCCAACCGCGATTTCCGGTCATTCCCGAGGGGGGGAATCCGGTATACCCAAAATTCTCACTCGTAAGCAGAATTGCCCGCCGATCAATTACCACATATTTTGCATGATCATAACGATAGGGAGCGGGATCGCCAGTCAATGATACCATCGCATTAACCAAGATCCTATTTTTGCTCAAATTCCAGATAACCGCATTCTCTTCCCGACTTATACCACCAACGGGTCCACCTTCAACAAGGATCTTTACGTCAACACCCCGCGCATGTGCAGCAATCAGTGATTCCTCGATTTTCGGGCTTGAGATTTCATAGACATTTAAAAGAACTTCATCAGATGCCTGATTCACCGCATAAGAAAATATGTCACTGGAGCAATCAGGTGAAACAAAAGCAGTTATCGATACGTTCTGGAATACTGTGGCGGAGAGCCGTGACTGCCCAATCATGAGCGGGCGGGGATCCCACACTCCTTTTTCAACATAATGGATCTGACCTTCACGTGGCTTGACATCATCCGGCCAGGCAACCTCCTGAACAAGGTGTCCATTTTCATAAAGTATCAGGGCATCCTTTGTATTCGCCAAACGAAGCAGATCGCCATTGATCACGTTTGGAACCAGCTGAGAAGTATCCAGCCATTCAAAATCCGGATATTTTCTATGACTTTGTTCAAATGCGATTCCACTGCGGGCGATGGTGAGTGAACCGTTAATCTGTGTTCCCTTTGGAAAACGAAACCCGCCTTTTCCATCAGAAATCGTGATTCCATCTAGGGAGCCGGTACCTGAAAGGATAAGATATTCATCCGCATCATTATACAGATAGGGATCAGGACAAAACTCAACGATCCGTACTGCAGCCCCGGTATGCACAGCACACAATAAAATAACGATGAGCATAAGGATGCAGCGCACAAATACTACTTTTCTCCACGCTCCTTTTATAATCTGGCGATATAATTCTCCGAGATTATCGTTCAAAAGAAGGAACCCCCAGGAAGATCAGTCAACCAAGCCGCTTATTGTGAAAATCGGGGGAAGTTTATATTGACGGGCCCCCGCTTTCTTATAAATTCTTCGCGCTTCAAAACATCCAATGTTATTGATCCCAGACAAGGAACCATTTGCTGGCACAGTCCGACAGTGCAATGTCGATAGCGATACAGCGCACTGGATGGCGTTAGCAGCAATGGAACAATATGGCTGTTTTATCGTATCACATGGCATTTCCACAACAACAGTATGGCGATCTCCCAAGCAACAACAGTTTTTTCCCTTACCGGTACTTCGTACTGAACGATGTTCTGCCCCATACGTGGGATGTTACATCTGACATGACTGTTGCGTGGACGGCAGGCAGCCTTCATCTCGATCTTCTCATTCTCAAATCTGTCGATGATATTTTCATCAACGATATCCTCCAGAAACTGGTAACCGGGCCGGTGGAATCGGATGTTATCGATCAATTTTTCATTCTGGTTTTGGTAAAAACTGGATAAAAACGACCATTTTCAATGGTTCACAACCGGATCGCATGGAGAAATATCTGAAGGGCGAGGTAGTCCTTCGTACGGAGATCGTTACAACCTTTTAAAATGTTCAAAGAGAGATACTATTGGAATCCTTGGAGGAACAATAATGTCAGATAAGAACTGTACATCCTGCAATGCCCCGCTTGCAGAAGAGGGCGCAACGGAATTTGGATGCCCGGCATGCGGTGTTGAGATTAAGCGATGTTATCGCTGCCGGGAGCAGAGTATCCCTTACAGCTGCCCAAAATGTGGATTCGGGGGACCGTAATTCATGGGTAGTGTGGCAGTAATTGTCAGGGTTATGCCCGAATCACCGGACGTGAACCTTGAACAGTTGAAAAAGGCACTAAAACAAAAGCTGCCCGGAATTCAGGAAATCCGTGAAGAGCCCATCGGTTATGGTTTAAAGGCGCTTAAACTTGTGGCGGTCGTCAATGACTCTGGCGGGGAAACCGATGCAGTAGAGAGAACCCTGAGTGGCGTGGCAGGTGTCGAACGGGCCGAAATTGTTGAAGTGACATTAACCTGATTTCAAGTTACACGGCCTTTTTTAATTATTCCTCATTATGGGCAAGAACCTTTGCGGTGATTGCCCGGATTTTTTCGACCGATTCGCGGAAGGCAATTACTTCGGATTCATCGATCTTAATAGAAACCGGGAACACACCGTTGCGATTAATCAGGGCTGGGACCCCGATGCAAACATCACCTTCTCCAATACCATGGATCTCGCTTTTTATATAGGCTGAGACGGTAAGTATCCGATTTTCATCACCGAGAACCGTCTTTACCAGCGAGGCAATTGCTTCTCCCGGGCCATAGACGGTTGAACCCTTGTCTTTGATGATGTTGTTTCCGCTGCACTTTACTGATTTAATGATCTCTTTTACCGGGAGGTGTGCAAACGCCGGCAGGTTGGAGATCTTGATACCACCGATTGTTGTTGCTGACCAGAGTGGGACCATACTGTCGCCATGTTCACCGATAATACGTGTATGGACTTCGCTCACGTGGACTTTGAAATAGGCAGCAATAAGGGATTTTAAACGCATTGAATCGAGATGCGTTCCCAGTCCGAATACCTGGTTGGGTTTAAGACCAGAATGTTTCAAAACAACGCAGGTCATCACGTCTACCGGATTGGTCACGACAAGAATCTTGGTTTCAGGCGCGATGACACCGATAGTCTGCGCAAGCGGCGTGAGAACCTTTGCATTTTCCCGTGCAAGATCAAGACGGTCCTGTCCGGAGCTGCGCGGAATACCTGCTGAAATTACGACAACATCAGATCCGGCAGCATCTTTTAAGTTGGTTGTCCAGGTAACCTTGATGTCTGTTCCCCGTGCAGCAAATGAATCAATCAAATCCTGGGCAATTCCACGGAGAAGAGTTTCCCGTCCTTCCCGGCCATAGAGAAGGATTTCACGAACATGGGGATTTGATGATATAGCATAGGTTGCAAACATCCCGACATTGCCGGTTGCACCGATGACGGTCACTTTGGACATGATAATCGTAAATGGGGACGTGTTATCGGTTGACTGCACGTTACTACGTTCACCAAAGCATCCATTCTCCGCCCCGTTTCCCCATGGGCGCCGGATGTCTACGGTAAGTCTGCTCCCTTCCGGGCCTGAACCGGTACCCGCAGCGACAGGTCTCCATTCCCTCCGGAATATTGATCCCTGGCCATCGACCTCATGGGACGAAGTTTCACAGTCAGGACGCACAGGCTCCCGCAGGCCGTTACAGCCTTCGTCAAACTTCACCCCCCGCGTACCGACGGTTTCAGGTTACAGGTGACGCCGAACCACCCGGGCTAGTCCCCATATACCATTGTGCACTGGTCAATAAAGGCTTTTTACCGTGATCAGGATTTTAGTCCCATAGTATTCTTTTCACCTATGACGAAATTCAAGGAATGAAAACCTCTCCACCTACCTTTTCCTGCCACTCACGATTGAACGTTTGAATGGAAGAAAAATCTTTTTTATCGAAGATATCAAGCGCGGTAACAGGATTGCTACCGCGCGGAATTACACTATAAAGCTGGCGAAAATCACCTTGATAAACCTCAATAATCTGTTCCCCGTCAGTCTCTGCAATTTTTATTGGATCTCTTGTTACCGGATGTTTTTGCATATCGTGCAATTGTTCAAAGATTTTTATCCTGTCGATTTTGAGATATTCCCGGTTAATTTCGAGATTAAATGCTGACCAAAATGCTGAGGCGTACCATGCATCATTCATCACCACATGGTGAACACCAAGACAAGCAGCGGTGAGTCCGAGGGTCCCGACCCCGGAGCACGCATCTACGAAATAGTTTATTGGAGGTTTTCCCACATGCAGCTCGACTGTGCGGATTTTTGGGTAGCCCTGACGAGGGAATTCGATATGAATAAGCGACTGTTGTTTGTACATCACTAACAGACCTGCAGAGAGTGGAAAAATGTCTGCCCGGACGTCGCATCCCGCAAGAAGATCATATACTCTGGGCATGGAATGAAGGTCGGGGCTCGTAATTCCCGGAGTAAAATTGCCTTTCTTGACGACACCCCGGAGTTCAGGCACTTCCCGAAAAAGACGTTCGGCGGTCGTTTTTGTGGCTCGTGCAGTGAGCAGCACAAGTGATTTTTCAGGAAGGAACGGCGGGCGGTCCATGGCAAATCCTGGATGCACAAGGGGGGTTCCCACTGCTATAAGCGAGTCTGTCCGTGTAAGATCCCCCTCTTCAACCATGATGACATACATATGGGCAAAAACTTCATCGATAAACCGTTTTCCGCACGAGCAGGGCTGTGCAAATTCGAAATCCGGAAGCGGGGAGCCTTTGTCAAGGATCCGCATACTGCAATCTGCACATGGTAAAAAAATTGTGGGAAGTGTGGCAAGAAGGTCTTTTGCTGACTTGACACAGTCCATCTCGCACACCGGACACTTCATACTTCCCGGTATGATTGTTCGGTGATAGAAAGTTTATTAAATCATCTTAAGGTGAATTGGTTATGGTATATTCTAAAAATGACGAAAAAATGGGCCCGATGCGATTCGAACGCATGACCGCCCGGTTATGAGCCGGGCGCTCTAACCGGACTGAGCTACGGGCCCAAAAACGCCCCCCACAGGGCTCGAACCTGTGACATTCGGATTAACAGTCCGACACTCTACCAACTGAGTTAGGGAGGCAGTCTCAATGCGCCTTATTAGATTCTTTCTGAGTGCTTTTAAAAGTAACTATGATTGATCAATCCATTTTTCCAGGAGTTGAAATCCATCTCTGAAAAGGATTGAAAGATATGGGAATACGATCGCATTAATCGCGCTTCATCATTTCAAGCAGGTGAACGAGTTCATCAAGGTCATCGTTGAGATGTGCAAATAATTCTCCAGTGAGAGCAGTCGCTACAGCCCCCTCGGTAGATGCGCGGATATAGCCGAGCTGTTCCAGTACATGAAGGGAGTAGCGTATCCGGTGGGAGGGGAGGTTGAGCAGCTCGGCAAGTTTCATGATGCCAATAGGTTGGTGATCTGCCACCGCCCTTGCCACATCGATATGCCGGCTGAGAAGTTCAATCTCTTCTTTCATTTTTTTCAGCATGATGCTCTTCCAGTACCAAGAGTCCAATGCTATGTATCTTTACCTTTATCTGCATGTTCATCAAGCCATGCCTTGGTCTCCCGGTATTTTTTCTTGAAATTAAAAGAAAGCATCAGTACGATGAGAATTAAGATGATGATGAGAGGGATCCGGTACTGGCCCGGGCCAATAAAAAATACAATTATGGAGAATGCTAAAAACAGAATGATGGCATTAAGTTGCACGGCAAGATAATAAAATTTTATTTTAAACTTTTTTTTATTGTCTTCATCCATCATCCAATCATCAACTCTGAAATAAAAGTACTTGACGTTTAACTACATATATCCTAAGAGATGGATCTATTATCAGTCGCGGTCAAAACCAGAGGCGCAGATGCCTACGTAGCATACGCATCGTCACGTGATGCAGATATGAGATACATGACGCATTTTACGACAAGCGATCCTTTCGTCTTTTTTAAGAAACCGGGAGAGAGAGGGATAATTATCGTGTCTCAGATGGAGATTGGACGCGCATCACGTGAAGCTACTGCAGCTGTGATGACCAGAGCGCAGGCAGGGCTTCCGGATATTCTAAAAACAGAAAAGGACCCGTATCGGGCAACTGCGAAGATGATCGCCGGTCAGGTCGGAAAAAAAATCCTTGTACCTCCAGATTTCCCGATTGCTCTGGCAAATATCCTGAGTGAATATTGTACGATTTTGGTTGACAAAGAAACGGTCCGGTCGATGCGGGCGAAAAAGAGTAAAAATGAAATTCTGTTGATGAAGAATGTGCAGAAAGCTACGGAAAAGGCGATGGGGCTTGCAATCTCGCTAATCAAAAAAGCATCGGTCAAAAAGGGTATTCTCTACGTCGATAAAAAACCATTGACTGCCGAATACATCAAATTCTCCATGCACAATCTGCTCCTGCAATACGGATGCGCAGCGGTGGATACTATTGTTTCTTGCGGTGAGGAAACCGCAATACCTCACATGACAGGAACTGGTCCCCTTAAATCAGGCGAGCCCATCGTCATTGACCTCTTTCCCGTTGAAGAGAAATCCGGATACTATGCTGACATGACCCGCACTGTTGTCAAGGGAGAACCTTCGACTGAGATCCGCGAGATGTATACCGCCCTTCATGAAGCAAAACGTTTCGGGATCTCCCGGGTGAAAGCAGGGGTGTCGGGAGCTGATATCCACCAGGCTGTTGTTGACTTTTTCAAAGACAAAGGATATGAGAGCAATTCACGCGGTTTTGTGCATAATCTTGGTCATGGCGTGGGGCTTCAGGTCCATGAACTTCCCACTGTAGGACCCGCCGGGAAACCACTGGTATCCGGCAACGTCATCACCATCGAGCCAGGGCTCTACTATCCCGGCATCGGGGGAGTTCGTCTTGAGGATATAGGAGTTGTCATAAAGGATGGGTTTGAAAACTTCACCGTATTTCCCGAGGAACTGATCGTATGAATGATGATATTTTTGAAAAGTATCATGATGCAGGAGTTCTCGCGGCAAAAATTCTCAGCCGTGGTGCGCAGGGAATCCGCATCGGGGCATCATATCTGGATCTTGTCGAGTCGATAGAATTACAGGTACAAGAAGAGGGGGCAGCACTTGCATTCCCTCTTAACCTTTCCTTAAATGAAGACGCTGCACACGATACTGCATCACCGGGAGACGAAAGAGTATTTGTCAAAGGGGATGTGGCAAAACTGGATCTTGGAGTCCAGATAGAGGGGTATATCGCCGATACCGCAACTACAATTGATCTCGGGAACAACTCACTCCTCCTTGATGCATCCGAGCGGGCTCTCGGATCCGCGATTAAAACAGTCCGTCCAGGAGCCTCAGCGGGAGATCTGGGGGCAGCAATTCAGCAAGAGATCGAGAGTCGTGGCTATCGCCCAATATCAAATCTAACCGGACACGGGCTTGTTCGTTACATTCTCCACCACCCCCCGACCATTCCCAATGTCGGAATTAACGGGGGTGTGATACTCGAAGAAGGCATGGTTTTTGCTATTGAACCATTTGCTACAACAGGATCTGGACATGTCGGTGAGAAAACCCGTAAAGAGATTTATTCGCAGGTTTCACAAAAACCTGTCCGCACGCCAGTCGCGCGCACTATACTGAATACAGTAAAAAATCGCCATGGGTTACCTTTTGCCCGACGATGGCTCAGCGAAAAAAAACTGGATATTGTTCTTCCCGGACTTGTCAGATCGCAGGTACTTCACGTTTACCCGGTCCTTTCTGACATCCCTGGATCACTCGTCTCCCAGCATGAGCACACGGTGATTGTGACCAGTGATGGCTGTTTCGTGACTACACGCTCTAGATAGTCTTATTCATTCGGAAGATGAATAAATAAGGTTACAGCCATGTCTGGAGATTCTGAAGTCCTGCGCATAATGGAAATCGTTCTGACTGCTGAAATTTTCAACCAGAACCCCCAGCTCGATATCAATGACCTTACACCTATCTGTCGGGAGATTTTTTCTATTACAACAACCGCGGATATCAGGAGGCCGGTATATGTAAGCGACGGTCTGATCAAGCGATCACTGGCTATTGCGGACGCTCATCAGAAATTATCAGCAAATCCGTTTGTCGCTTACGAAGATTTTGGGCAGCGAATCCGTGTTACCGCGCTTGAACCGGCAGCACAATGGTTCCTCAGGCAGGGAGGCAAATCTTTTATTGAAAAAAATCCCTCACTTGCTTTTTTCTTTGAAAACATGGATTCAACGGGAATAAATTACGAGACCGTCAGAGCTACAAATCCGCCTTACGAGGATACCAAAGCATATCTTGACGCTCGGGTTTCAAAATTGATAGGTGAAGACGAAAAACTCCGGAGCGCACTTGATCTCGTTATTATCCTAGCCCCGGAAGAGGTGGAGCAGCAGATGGAAGATCTTATCCGCACACCAGAGCAGATCGCGATTATCACCAAGATACAGCTCGCAATCAACAACCGGGAATTCCTGCGCCACCACAGAATCCACGAAGTAGGAAAACTACTCTTTGTCGGGCCACCAGGCACTGGAAAGACATCACTGGCACTTGCAATGTCCCGAACCATGCACATGCCGATTCTCGAAGTTCGTCTCTCGATGGTTACTTCCCAATACCTTGGGGAGACCTCCAAAAATATTGATCGTATATTTGAACTCGCCAAGAAACTTGCACCTTCAATCCTTTTTATCGATGAATTCGATTTTGTTGCCAAGAGTCGTGTCGCAGATGACCATGGGGCCATGAAACGCGCAGTCAACTCCCTGTTAAAAAACATCGACAAGATCAATCTGGTAAAAAACAACGTGCTTCTGATTGGCGCTACCAACCATCCGCAGCTGCTCGATGAGGCAGCGTGGCGGAGATTTGACGAAGTCGTGGAGTTTCCCCTCCCGAATGAAGACATGCGCAAGAACATCATAATGAAGGTGACTTCCTCAATCCCCTGCACTCTCGATTATCAGCAGCTTGCGTCCCAGACAGATGGATTTTCTGGCTCTGATCTCCGCATGATGGTCAAGGAAGCCATTCTTTCTTCCCTCATGGATAATCGGAAAACTATCGGGCGCGAAGATATAGAGAAAGGTATCCATATGGTGAAAAACCGGGACGCAATCCGGCACCTGAATTGGTTATAATATGAAGATTACCCTTCTGGGAACCGGCGATGCAATTGGTACACCAAAAGTGGGATGCAACTGCCCCCAATGCACGCATGCACAGAAAACAGGGGCAATGCGTCTGCGAACATCGCTTCTTCTCGAGAATGAAGGGAGACATATCCTCATTGATTCTTCACCGGATCTTCGGCAGCAGCTTCTCCAGCATGGCTCTCCTCATATCGACGCCGTTATCTGGACACACGGGCACTATGATCATTTTATCGGATTTGGCGAATTCTACCGGGTGCAGAAGATCCCCCCGGTATTTGCTGCTCCCCCGGTACTAAATTATTGTGCTGAAATCTTCAGGTTTCTTACCTTTGAAAAGGGTGAAATTCAGCCCTACGTTCCATTCGATATTTTCGGGATAACCCTCACACTGTTCATGGTAAAACATCCCCCGGCATTTACCTGTGGCATATTATTTGAAACCGGTGACTCTAAGGTGGGGTATACTTCAGATACGAAGGCTGATCTCCCGCAAAAAAGCCTTGATCTTCTCACTAATCTGGATCTTCTACTCATTGACGCCCTTGTCCCTTCCGATATAACAATTCACAAGCATATGAATTATCTCGATGCCTGCGCACTCGCACAGAACCTTGCTCCAAAAGACTATCGTTGCATTCATCAGAGCCATCTTATTCCGTGGGATCTCCCCCACCTCGGGAAAGACGGCGACATCTTCGAATTTAAATAAATTACATCGGTTCACTTTATAATACGAGTTTTTATGAATATTATTCCGGTGTTCAATGCCACCCATACTTTAATAGTTTTCAGGTGCCCAAACATAGGTGCATGATTGTAAAAGTACTAGATCTCGAAAAAGATAAAGTGCGACTCGTCATCCAAGGGGAGGGACATACGTTTATGAATGCCCTTGTTGAGGAAATTTTGAGCGACCCTGATGTTGATGTGGCAAAATATATTATAGAATTCCAGTTCTCAGACCCGGAACTTCTCGTTACTACAAAGGGTAAGAAAAATCCCCTTCCCATAATCAAAAAGGCATGCAAAAGGATCTCGGGTCACTGCAACGAGCTGATCAAAGACTTAAAGAAGCAATAATTTTTAGAAATTCCTATAATAAAATATCTTTTCTAAGGGGGTTAAAATCTTTTCACCCAATAATATTTTCCAATCGGTATTCCACAAAATTTTGGTGTAGAATTACCCTCGTGAAATTAAAATTAATCGTGCGTTTTTCAACAATTTTTTAAGACTGATATTTCTGACTCTCATAGTATGCATCCTACTTCTCGGCCGGGTGTGAAGAAACGAAACTTCAAAATCCAGAGATATCACATTTTATTTTCTACTTTTGGCAGGGAAAAATGAAATCCTTAAAATGTATTAGCGAAAGATTAAGAGAGAAATTTTTAAAACATTTCGGGTTTGAAGCTGAGATCCAAGAGGACCTTTGATAATATTTATTCTTCCGGCGCCCGTTCGGTAAATACAATCGACCCAGAAATACGGGAAATTTTAATTTTTACCTTCTGCCCGGGCTTTGCATTTGCCACATACATGATATAACGTCCCATTTTCACAACCCCGTCACCACGTTTGGAGATCGATTGAATCTCCACGTCCATGACTGTGCCTTCCTCAAGGTTCTCGGAGACAGGTTCCGTGCGGGCTTTTCTCTTTCTCACGGGGCGGTGACCGCCGCAGGCATCACAACGGAGCAACATGACACGATCGTCCTTGACAAGCCGTGTATCTGGTTTACCGCATTCGGAGCAGATCACATAGTCCTCAACATAACTCTTAATGATCATTTTGAGAAGGGAGATCTCAAATTTTCCATTAAAAATAGCACGGTTACCATCGATTTTTCCAGACGTACCTAGCTCGCCGAGCAGGAATTTCATCAAGTGTTCCGGATTACGACGAACCTTGCTTGCAATCTCTGTGAAGTTTTCAAGAACTGTAGTCTTACCTTCAACGTACGCTTTTGCTTCAGGAACTACAAAACGGTCCGAAGATTCAGTTTTTTCGGTGATATTGGAATATGCCTGTTTGAGGAGATTTTCATAAGATTCGGACATAGTTGTATAATATAAAGGCGCCGCCCATCCAAAAGGCTTTCTCCCGGGGATATCTAATCAATCCAATTCTGTTTTCCTTGAGGGAAGATATATATGGAAGGGCATGTTTGTACGCACACTTATGCGGGATGACGAATGTAAGGAATAACACATACATTACACCCCTGAGAAAATAATACTGCATTTCTTTTCATCTCGCATATTAAGATAATTCTCTGTAACGGAATTGTCGGTTGAAATGGAATCAGATGCCCGAATGAAGAAGTGTTTAAAAATTTCAATATATAGGGAAAAATTATTTTCTCGACCGGCAAGTAAACCGGATTTTTTTCGAAAAGAAAAAATTTGATTCTAACATAACGAAAATTATCTATTGAACTGGGGCATCATTCCGCGGACTTCTTTTCCTACTTCTTCGATGAGATGATCCTCATCTGCCTTTGTGAGTGCATTGAAAACAGGGCGGTTTACCATATTTTCAAGCATCCATTCACGGGCAAATTTCCCGGACTGGATTTCTTCTAAAATCTCCTGCATCGCTTCGTAGGTTTCCGGACCGATGACTCGGGGACCACGGGTGAGATCGCCATACTGTGCAGTGTTGCTGATATATTGACGCATGTTAGTGAGCCCGCCTTCGTAAATCAGGTCGACAATCAGTTTCAGCTCATGGAGCACCTCGAGATATGCCATTTCCGGCTCGTAACCGGCATCAACCAGCGTCTCAAATCCGGCCTTGACAAGAGACGTGCACCCGCCGCAAAGCACGGCCTGTTCCCCGAAGAGATCCGTCTCGGTCTCTTCGCGGAATGAAGTTTCCAGCACTACCGCACGGGTAGCACCAATACCTTTTGCATAAGCGAGTGCAATCTGGTGGGCTTTACCGGTGTGATCCTGCTGGACGGCGATAAGTGCAGGTACCCCTTTTCCCTCCTCATACTGCCGCCGTACCATAAATCCCGGTCCTTTCGGGGCAACCATGACAACGTCAACCGTAGGAGGCGGAACAATCTGTCCGAAGTGGATATTGAACCCGTGTGAGAACATAAGACATTTATTCTCTTTAAGATGGGGCATGATCTCGCTCTTGTAGACAGCCGCCTGGTGTTCGTCAGGAAGGAGGATCTGGACAATATCAGCCTTTTTTACAGCCTCGGCAACAGGTATCACCTTCATGCCGTCTTTTACTGCTGCATCCCAGCTCTTCCCGGGCCGAAGGCCGATCATTACATCAAGCCCGCTGTCTTTGAGGTTGAGAGACTGCCCCCGTCCCTGTGAGCCATATCCGATCACCGCAATGCGCTTCCCTTTCAGCACCGAGAGATCCGCATCCGTTTCATAATATTTTTTTAACATAGTAGATCCCTTTGATATCTGCAACAAAGCACATAAATATTATATAAAAAAACCAAAGAAGCAAAACGGGAACAATTACTGGGATGCGATGACTTATTAAAAAACAGTCTACAGATGAGAGACCCGACCAGACGTTTGATCGCGAACTGCCAGACATCCAGGCAACCATTCCCGATGTCCGGATAAACCTCACCCGCGTCGGCGTGAAAAACGTAAAAAAACTGGTCGAAGTCCACCGCCATGGAAAACGCCCGGTCATATTTATCTCAAATTTTGATGTATTCGTAGACCTGCCCGGGAGCCTGAAAGGGGCCAATCTCTCAAGGAACTTTGAGGTAATTGACGAAGTCCTCCAGCAGGCAATTGACGGCGAGGTAAACATGATCGAAAAACTCTGCAGCGTTGTTGCGCGGAAGCTCCTGGACCGTCATAAGTATGCCGACCGCACGGAAGTCTTCATGCGCAGTGAGTACATGGTGAAGCGCGAAACCCCGGTCAGTCACACAGCCTGTGATGAAGTAGTGAAGGTGCACGCCCGTGCCGTCGCGAGGCGCACCTTCCGGGATCCTATTGTGCGCAAGAGCATCGGGGCAGAAGTTACCGGGATGACCGCATGCCCCTGTGCCCAGAACATCATGATGGAGCGGGCAGATCATGTCCTCCAGGATCTTGGGGTCGACAAGGACCAGATCGAGGCATTTTTTAACGAAGTCCCCATGGCTACCCATAACCAGCGGGGCAGGGGATTTCTCTGCATTGAAACTGACGATGACCAGGATGTCGACCTTGAAAAGATCATCTGGATATTGAAAGAGTCGATGAGTGCCGACATCTATGAGTTGCTCAAGCGGGGTGACGAAGGTGCGGTGATCCTCGCCGCGCACAAGAACCCACGGTTTGTTGAAGACTGTGTGCGGGAGATGGCGAAGAAAGTTCTCGCTGAATTTGAGTACCTTGCCGGCGATTCTGTAGTCACGATCAAGCAGACAAACGAAGAGAGCATTCACCAGCACGACGCATATGCCGAGCGGCGGGCAACCATCGCTGAATTGTATGATGAACTAAACAGTGAAAAACAGAGAGCTGAATAAAGACTCCTTCTTATAAAAAATTATTTTACGAATAAAAAAATTCTCTTTTTATTTTAATATATAATAAAATACAAAAGAAATATTGATGTATATCGTCGGTACTATGCTTTTTTTGGGCTTTTCAACAGGTTTATAAAAAGTATTTTATGGTCATTGTCTAGCAAGAATCGTATAATAAGGGTTATAAAACCTATCGTGCAAGATAGATCGAACGTACTTTGTACGGTCAATTATCTCTAGAGATGAGAGAAGTATAGAGTAATTTTGTACAGAAGTATGAACAACTCAACATTAAATGAGGCGATAATATTGTCGAAAGTTGTAGAGATTTCCCCAACCACAAGACATGAGGGACACTCAAAACTCGTCCTGAAGGTTAATGACGCAGGCATCATCGAGACGGGTAACTGGTGCTCCATTACCCCGGTGAGGGGAGTTGAAAAACTCGCCGTCGGAAAGACACCCGAGCAGGTGCCCAAGATCGCATCGCGTGTATGCGGTATCTGTCCGATTGCCCACACGATTGCCGCTACTGAGGCGATGGAAGCATCCATCAAGTGCGAGATCCCGAAGGATGCACTGATGCTCCGTCATATCCTCCAGCTGGCTAACCGTCTGCACAGCATTGCACTGCACGACATCCTGATCCTGCCCGACTTCTATATTCCGGGCACTGAGACCAAGATCAACCCGTTCACACCGGAAGAACCGGTGCGCAGCGTTGCCAAACGCATCCAGCGGCTCCGTGAAATCGGTCAGACAATTGGCCAGATCTCCGGGGGAGAATGTATCCACCCAAGTAACACCCGCGTCGGTGGTATGTACCGGAACGTTTCCGAGCAGGCAAAGCACAAGATGTACGATCTTGCCAAGGAAGGACTCGTCCTTGCCCATCAGCAGGCAGACTTCATGATCGCTGTTATCCGCAGCTACCACAAGAGAGACTTCGTGGATGTCGGCGGCATGAAAGTCGCACTGCCTAAGGATCTCGGTTACCACAACCAGGGCTACCTTGCAACCCATGCATTCTACGGCACATCAAGCCAGGAAGAACACCCCACTTGGGATCTCAACCGGTTCAAGGATACCAGGCCATGGGACTGGTACATGGGTGAAATGACTGTTGATCTCGAAGAGCCCCGGTATCCGGTTGGTGGAACCACAAAGATAGGAACCAAGGTCAACCCCCAGATGGAAGCCTGCACCAGCATCCCGTTGTATGACGGCCAGCCTGTCGAGGTCGGTCCACGTGCACGTCTCGTCACCTTCAAAAAGTTCGACGAGAAAGGCACCCGAGGCCAGAACATTGCCCGTGAGATGGAATACCAGGACTGCTGCTACGAAATGATGGACAGCCTTGACGAACTGAACACCAGTGGAAAGGTCCTTGCAGACTACATCCCCCAGGGTGACGGTTCAATCGGCTGGGCAACCAACGAAGCCCCGCGTGGCTGCGATGCCCATATTGCACGGGTCAAGAACTGGAAGGTCCAGTACTTCAACATGCTCGTGCCGACCACGTGGAACTTTGCTACCTGCAGTAAGGCACTTGAGGGTGCACCATGGCAGCTCGCCGAAGTTGTCATGCGTGGGTACGACCCCTGTGTATCATGTGCGACCCATATGATCGTACTGGATGAGGACAACAAGCTAGTGGCTCAGAAGCTCATCCAGTGAGTGTATCCCCGATGCTGTATCCGGAGATCGTAATAGCAGGATGTGGAAATCCCCTCTTTGCCGATGATGGCTTTGGCCCGGCTGTAGTGGAAGAGATGCAGAAGCTCTCGCTTCCCGACAATGTAGCAATAGTGGATGCAGGCCTTGGCGGCCCCCACTTTATTTTTACGTTGCTCGACCCGGAAATGACAAAGAAACTCATCATCGTCGATCTTGCTGATTTTGGGGCGGAACCCGGATCAATAACGAAACTCCGGGTAGAGGATCTGCCACCAGGAGCGTATCGCGATGCCCATTCATGGGATCTCGCTGAACCGCTCCAGCGCATCAAGGATCAGATCGAAGTGACGATTATCGGATGCCAGCCAGCGAGGGTTACATTCCCGGAATTTGAACTCGGGCTTTCTGAAGAAGTTCAGAATGCAATTCCGAAAACAATCCGGGTCATACTGGAAATTATAGGAGTGGATTATGGGACTACTATCAAATGTCTTCAAGAAGAGCGCCAGCGAGGAACCGCCAAAAGCTGCGGCTCCACAGAAACCCGCTGACGTGGTAACAAAAACGGAAACAACAAAAAAGGAGGTTAAGCCTGTGGCAGACAAGATTACAGTAGGCTATACGCACCTGAGTGGGTGTACAGGTTGTACTGTAGCATTAGCAGACAACTACGGTGGATTGTTAACACTCCTCGACAGGTATGTCGACCTTAAGTACATGCCAACACTTGCAGACGCAAGGCACGTCCAGAAGGTTGATGTTTCATTCGTCGAGGGTTCATGTTGCATTAACGACAAACTCGCAGTGGAAGAGCTTAAGGAAACACGGGAAAAATCAACAGTTGTCGTTGCAATAGGCGGCTGTGCCTGTTACGGCAATATCACCCGGTTTTCACGTGGCGGCCAAGTGAACCAGCCGCAGCATGAAGCATTCCTGCCGATTGGCGACGTTATCAAGGTCGATGTGTACATCCCCGGATGCGCACCGACGCCCCAGATGATCAGGAACGTAGCCGTGATGGCATACCTGCTCTTAAAGGGTACCAAGGAGCAGAAGGACCTGGCAACTGCTTTCCTCAAGCCACTCATGATGGCTGCCCAGAGGGGAACAACAGCATGCTTCTGCGACCTGATGACCGAGGTCATCAACCAAGGTCTCTGCATGGGATGCGGCAGCTGTGCAGCAGCCTGTCCTGTCCGTGCAATTACCCACGAATATGGGAAACCCCAGGGTGTACGAGACCTGTGCATCAAGTGCGGTGCCTGCTATAACCAGTGCCCGCGGAGCTGGTTCAGCTTTGATGTCGTCGAGAATTACGAGGCGATTAACGAGGCCATCATGGCGGCACTCCAGTGAGGTGATTGAAATGGGAGCAGAACTCGGTAAATACAAGACATGTGTCTCGGCACGAAGCACCGACAAGGAAATTCTCAAGCACGCCCAGGATGGAGGCATTGTAACTTCCCTCTTTGGATTTGCACTTGACGAGGGCATCATTGATGGTGCAATTGTCGCGGCAACCAAGGAATTTGCGCACAAGCACCCGGAAAAAGCGATGATGGACAACTCGAACATGGAGTTTCATGAGCCATGGAGGCCAATTCCGGTCGTTATTACCACAAAGGCTGATTTGCTTGCCGCAGCCGGAACCAAGTACAACCTCAGCCCGAACGTTTCCTTAATCAAGGAAGCAACCCGCAGCTTCGGTCTGGACAAGGTCGGTATCGTCGGCACTCCCTGCCAGATGCAGGCGATCCGCAAAGGCCAGCTCTACCCGATAGGGCTTCGCGATGTCGGCGCCAGTATCGCACTTGCGCTCGGAATCTTCTGCATGGAGAACTTCCCCTACCAGAGCATTCTCCAGCTCGTGGAAGACCACGCAGCCATGAAGATGGAAGCCGTCAAGAAGATGGAGATCGGCAAGGGCAAGTTCTGGGTCTACGGCAAGCGTGGACAAGTCGTCCAGCTGCCGCTCAAGGTGACCCACAAGTACGAGCAGCCCGGCTGCCACGTCTGCCTTGATTATGTCGCAAACCTCGGTGATATTTCCACCGGATCTGTCGGCAGCCCCGATGGCTGGAGTACTGTCTTTGTCAGGTCCAAGATCGGAGATTCGGTCTGGGCAAAGGCAATGGCAGCAGGATGCTTCGAGACCCAGCCAATCGAGAAGGTCAAGCCAGGTCTTGAAATGGTTTCCAAGCTGGCAAACGAGAAGATCACGAAGAACAAAGCAACCGTCGAATCTCGCAAGACTTTTGGCGTTGGCAAGGGGCTCCGTATCCCCTATATCTAAATTTTTTCTTTTTCTAAAAATCTCATCGAGTAACCAATCGACCCGCTTCATCTCTCGCGTTACATGCACCAGTTCCAGAATAAGCTGGATAGTTACTATATGACGATTCACTAATCCCACATTTTATCCGTTCCACAAACTGGAGATTATCTGATGACACAAACGGCCCTCCAATAGTATCCCTCAGTATACATTTTTTTGCCATAATCTCCAATAGTTTGCCTCAAAACTGGTTAGGAGACGAGTGTTTCCGGAACCAAGTGCCGGAATTCCCCTTTTTTGTAAGCTGCTTCGATCCGGTCATCCACATTCTGCCCACCCAGCAGCTGCTTGACCTTCCCCTCGTGATCATGATTGGTATTCTGCTGGTTATAGCTCTTATTGTGTAGACACGGTGAAGGAATAAGCATCGGGAGGATATGATAAACCCCACCCAATGAATGATACATTCACACATCCCAAGTGACCGTTACCGGATCGATCGTTGCATCAATCATCATATCAAACGATATCGTATCGAGCCATCCAGCCTTTGCAAACATGCTCATGAAACAAACCCCGATTACCTTCACATTGCCATGACGCCGAATGAGTGCCTTCACGTCACCCTTTTTAATTGGTACATTTGGCATCGCTAGCCCGCCCATGATCACGAGCACCTTTGGATTAAGCCGGGCCGGGCCACCGCTCACCTGCATGCCAATATCATCCACATTTATGATCTTTTTAGCATTTGTCTCATCAAGAAGCGGGACAAATACCTGCTCTGGATGCAGTCCACGTATGGCAACCGCAAGGAGTTCAATAAATGGTGTGCAGGTGCCGACACACCCATAATAGACAATCTGATCACCATCTTTGAGTTGTAGGGTCTGCAGGTATTCCTTGAACGGACGAAGGATACCTGGTACACTAGTGTAAGTCTCTTTCCGGGTCATGATAAATAGAATGTTCAACTGCCAATAGTGATAAGAATTATCCTGAAAAAAAGAGAGAATTATATTCAAATGCAAAAAATCGGTTTTTATCACTTCATTGCCATCATATCAGTTGTCTTCATTTGTATCAGCGCGTTTGTCTGATATTCCCCTATTGTATCTCGGAATTGTTGATTGAGCTGTTTTAACCCGCTGGTTATGGATTGTAATGCCCCATCACGATTCTGAAGAAGAGCGTTCTCCAGTTCTGAGTGTTGTGCATCAATTTGATCTGAAAGATTCCGTGCTTCCGAAATATCGAGGCCCTGTGCACTCAGTTTATCGAGAATAGCGGTGCGCCGTTCGGAACTCTGGTTGAAGACCATGAGACGGGTTGTTTCGCTTGCCAGCCAGGAAGAATACATGATGGGATTGAAAGATCCCTCAACAATATGCATACTTGAATTTGCGTTTGCTCTCATCTCGTCGGTCGTGCCGTTAAACATCACTATCTGGGTATTAGTCTCGTCCGCAAACTGTATGCTCTGTTGCCGCATTTCCTCACGGGCCATATCAATCTCATCGACTGTCCGCATTACCGGGATAGAAAAGGCTGCCATCAGGTAATCTTCCTGTATCTGCTGCAAGTGTGCACTACCGGTCCCTTCACTTATCCGGTCGATGTACTGGATCACGCCATCCATACGGGCGTCCTGCATTTTACCGATATAGGCAACATGCATCTTGAGAGAGGATAAGAGCTCCGCGTTGTCTTGGATAATTGTATTCTGGCTACCTGATAGATCAGTACTGTCAGGCAATGCACTAACAATGGGGGCAATCACTGAGATAACACAAAGAAGACAAAAGGTAACACTGATAATTCCAAGCCTCTTCATGAGCTCAACTCCCAATATAACAATGATTTACTGTTGTTTTAATCACTGTTTACTGGTGTAAACCATAGTAAGTAATATTACTAGGATGAGAAAAGTTATTTTTTAAACCGAAAGATTCGTTGATATAACTTGATGGTTAAACTAACAGAATTCATGTGCATTCATCTGCCCGCAAATATTCATACAACCCTACCTCAATTTTCATGATTGGATGAGACTATTCAAGCGTTATCATTTCAGGAAATGATCTTCTGGGTATGTGAATTTCCGGGATATCCTGAAAGCAATCCTGACTTGAGAACCAAGAAAGGAACGCCCAGGTTTAACCTGCACCCAAAACGTAATTCTATAGGGCAGGCCAACGAAGATATATGAGTGGGTGCGGCCTTGAAAAAAGAATTCTTTTTCAATAACGGGCAGATCCTGATTATCAATGAAGATATTTTCACAACAAAAAAGATCGCGGATGAAAGTATAGACCTCATTGTTACGTCACCTCCTTACAATGTTGACATCAAGTATAATTCCCATAATGACCAGCTCACTTACGATGACTACCTATCATTTTCAAAGCGCTGGATGAAACGTTGCCACCGCTGGCTCAAAAACGACGGACGGTTCTGCCTCAATATCCCTCTTGACAAGAACAAAGGTGGCCAGCAAAGTGTCGGTGCGGATCTTACTACCATTGCAAAAAAGATCGGATTTAGTTATCACTCGACAGTTGTCTGGAACGAAGGGAATATCTCTCGAAGGACCGCGTGGGGCTCTTGGGCAAGTGCATCAGCGCCGTATGTGATCACACCAGTAGAACTCGTTGTCGTGCTGTATAAAAATGCGTGGAAAAAGACAAGCGGATCGCGCAAATCCGATATTTCAAAAAAAGAATTTATGGGATGGACAAACGGGTTGTGGACATTTAACGGTGAGAAGAAAAAAAAGACAGGTCATCCAGCACCGTTCCCTTTAGAACTGCCGCTTCGATGTATGAAACTTTTCTCGTTTGTCGGAGATACCGTGCTTGACCCATTTCTTGGCAGCGGTTCGACCCTTGTTGCCGCATCGCAGGGCAACCGGAAAGGTATTGGCATCGAGATTGATCCCGGGTACTGTGATATCGCAATTACCCGCATTGAAAAAGAGGGAAACAGGAAGTCGTGACAGAAGTGTACTAAGTATACGGCCTTTTTTGGGGGGCAGAAACTTTTTTGAGGGGAAGTGTCCTGTCGTGCAAGTGTTCATATCCTTAATAGCGTTACCGATATACGAGGGATACTAATGGTAGGGAATGCGGAAATATTCATTGCTGGTGCACCACCAGATCGCACCAGTGGTGTGCAGCGTGTTCTTGGAGAAGTTGATCTGTCAGATTTTGCCGGGTCAGAAATCGCTCTTAAGGCAAATTTCAACAGTGCAGACCCGCCACCGGCATCTACCCACCTCAGCACACTGGATGCGCTCTGTACATCAATCCTTGCAGAAAAGCCCAAAAAACTCACCCTTGCCGAACGCAGCGGTATGGGAAACACCCGCAATGTACTGGATGAGTGCGGGGTGATTGCGCTTGCAAAGGAACGGGGATTTTCTACAGTCGTTCTCGATAGAATCGACCACACAGGCTGGAGAGAGATCCAATCACCCGGGCTGCATTGGTCCCGCGGGTTTTTTATCGCAAATGTTTTTGCCGGGGCTGACAGGGTAGTTCAGACCTGCTGTCTCAAGACACACCGGTTTGGCGGGAATTTCACGATGTCACTAAAAAATTCTGTGGGTATTATCGCAAAACGGGTACCTGGGGTCAACTATGATTTCATGGGTGAACTGCATGCCTCGCCTCACCAGAGGCTGATGATAGCAGAGATTAATAAATTCTATCGTACCGACTTGGTCGTGATGGATGCCACCGATGGGTTTTCAACGGGTGGGCCGGACAAGGGTAAGCTAATTCACCCGGGTGTCATGATTGCCAGCACGGATCGGGTTGCCATTGACGCTGTAGGAGTTGCCCTGCTCCGCTCGTATGGGACTATGCGTGATGTGATGGGGGGCAGAATCTTTGAGCAGGAGCAGATTGCCCGGGCTGCTGAGCTGGGGATCGGTGTTGCATCTGTAGCAGCTATCCGTCTTGTCCCGCTTGATACATCTGCAGAGTTGGTTGCAGAAAAAATTCAGCGGCAGCTTGATACAAATGGCTAACTGTGGCGGTCACTTTTTTTATTAGGGCATGTTTTTGCCCTTCCATGGTCCATAGAACATACATGAAACCAGAGCATGAGGAGACATCCAGAAGAGCGCTCACTGATGCTGCAAAGAATTGGCTGGCCATGGACGGTCTCTGGTTCCAGGCAGTCGAGCAGGCATACGGGATGGATGCAGCCATTGCATTAGACAGGGAGGTCTGGAAGCAGTTTGCCGTGATTGAGGCCCGGAGGATAAAGGAAAGGTTGGGTCTTCCTGAAAAAGGCGGGCTGAATGCACTGGCGATCGCATTTAAAAACAGGCTTGTTTCTCTTCTTAACGAACTTTCGATTCTGCGCCCGGATGAAAACACTCTCATCGTTACCACAAAAACGTGCCGGGTGCAGGCCACCCGAAAAAGAAAGGGAATGCAGCAGTTTCCCTGCAAAGCCGTCGGGCTGGTTGAATTTCCCATATTTGCCCGCACCATTGATGCACGGATAATGACCACATGCCTTTCATGCCCGCCGGAAACCCTGCCCGGGGCACCGTACTGTTCCTGGAAATTCACACTTGACGGGGATGAGTAAGGAATCAAAGATATCAGAACAGATTTTAAAGTTTATTGTTGTCATTGGGATCCCTCGGGCCATTCCTTTTTTGCCAGCCTTCACTTAATCCGGGATTTCTGCAGCACGTTATCGATATCGCTCTGGATTGTATGCTCTTATAAGAGCTGTGAGAAAGGACATAAAAGCACAAAAATGGCCGGTCAGATGTAGGGTATCACCGCACAATATTCCGACCCGGGCCGACACTGGAGAGGTCACGGACTTTTTCAAAGCAGGCAAACGCCTCCTGCTCCCGTCCGAGCCGGCTTAAGCAGAGTCCCAGGTTGGTCCATGCGGTCACATCACGGAGATCAAGATCCAGTGCCTCCCTGAATCCCTCTTCAGCATCTTTATAGCGCTCGAGACGGGCAAGGGCAACTGCCCTGTTTGTTATAACCGTGCCGACCCCGGGGTTCATCGAAAGACATTGGTCATAGAACCTTAGAGCCTCTTCATACTGGCCGGTTTCTGCAAGAGCTACTGCCGTATTGTAGAAGGCTTTTGGGTATTTCCGGTGGATCTTGATTGTCTCTTCATAGCAGCGGATCGCATCGGTAAGCTCACCCAACTGGTAATGACAGTTCCCTTTCATAAACCATGCCTCTGCATGGGAATGATCCATCTCCACCAGCTCCTGGAAACAACCGCCCGCTTCCGCGTACAGCGAGAGCCGAAACAGCGCAAGGCCTTTGATAAACCATGCATCCGCGAACTGATCATCAATCTCGAGCGCCTGGCCACAACTAAGGACCGCTTCCCGGAAAAGACCGAGTCGGTCCACTGCTGCGGCCAAGGCAACAAGCGCTTCCTTATACCGGGGATCACGTTCAAGAGCACGGTCAAACCATTCGATAGCTTCAATAAACCGCCCGACACAGACCAGTGCGGTCCCGCGCCGGTAATAGTCGTGTGCTTCGTTATCCATGGAAACCTCCTGCAGCAGGGTATGCAGCGTGATAACCGCTTCTTTACAGTGCATACCGCTGGTGGCAATATTAATCTATGTACTACAGGAAGCCGGCACTCCCACGGGTTTTTTCTCACTCTACACAAAACACACTACCAGGTTCCCATTACGGGAAGGAAATGCAGGGATGGCGAGCGGGAAACAGAGACTAGAAATTACATAGGGAAAGTGGCCGGTTCTGATTTTCCCGCAATCTTTTATTTTGTTTCCCTGCAAAACCTAAGAGAGCGATGTCACTATTGCGAACCTACATCCTGTCTGGCCTTGTTATTGCAGGCTTTATTCCCTGCGCAGGGTGCACACAGCCGCTCCAGCGACAAATCGGGCCACAACAACGGCCGGGACAGTATCCATGACACCATCTGTCGAATCTCAGAAACTGGTAAAGCTCGAAACGAACATGGGTAATATCATCTTTGCGCTCGACCCTGCCATGCCCATCACCGCAGGCAACTTTGAATCGCTCGTGAAGAAAGGATATTACGACGGTGTAATCTTCCACCGGGTCATCAACGGATTTATGATTCAAGGAGGCGATCCGATTGGCACCGGTACGGGTGGGCCTGGCTACGTGATTAAGGATGAGTTCACAAAAAATAACCGGAATGACCGGGGAACCCTCTCTATGGCAAACGCCGGCCCGAATACGGGAGGCAGCCAGTTCTTCATTAACCTTGTCAACAACAACTTCCTTGACAGCAAACACCCGGTCTTTGGTAAGGTTATTGAAGGAATGGACGTAGTTGACGAGATTGCCAAAGTGAAGACGGGTATAAATGACCGCCCGGTCACTAACGTTACAATCATCCGTGCCGTAATGGCCTGAAAGGGCTTTTTTCAATTATTCTGACGTTTTTTTACGTCGGCCCCGTCACTTTTTTATCTCTGGTCACGCAAATGACCATACTTACTTGAAATCAGAATTCGGATGGATAGACATCGACAAGGTCCGGTATGTCTATGATGTAATTATAAACTCCAACGGGTCAGTCGCTATACGATCCAAGAAAAAATCAAAGGAACATAAAAACACGTGCGGGCATACCCCGCTCTCAGATCAGGAACGGGAATTTTTAGCAAAGAAAGCCCGGAAATAGTCTACTTCGGGACCGGGCACTCCGGTTTCCTCTTACACCGGATGTAAAAAGTATTCCACCGGTTAGAGACTGTCATCCGGCCAACGCCGGATATCCTAGATATGCTGAAAAAGAGCACCGGTCGTTTTTTGCTATCATCCACGTGAGACATGCTGAACTGCCCAATTATGCCTACCATAAAAGCAGATGTGCTTGTTAGTGCCCATTCCGGTGCGGCGGCAGGGTCTGGACAAATGCACATAGTGCATCGAGTGATTGATTTCTGTCCAATGCTGAGACCTTCGCAATAACTGCAGTATTGAACTCTTTTTGGATTAATTCCGGTCGAGCACCAACACTGTCGCACCTGTTTAAAAATATAACAAAAGGGATCCCTGCTGCAGATAACGAATCGTAGATATGGTGAATGAAATCATCTATAGGGCATGTAGCATCGACAAGCAGGATTGCCCCATCCATTCCTCTTCCGATGATTTCGCGGGCAAACTCAAACCGTTCCTGTCCAGGAGTGCCAAAAATATGGATATGGTTTTCGTTTACCTGAACACGGCCGTAATCAAGTGCCACGGTTGTGGTTCCACCGGCACAATTAGCTTCCACGTGGCTGGATCCCGGGTCAAGGGTCTTTATCAACGTTGTTTTTCCTGCACCAAAGGCTCCGAAAATCACAATCTTGCATTTTTTGTTGTCAGGCATTATCATGAAATACGACAGGATATATTTTTACTATTTCGGTGAGACGCGGATACAGTCAGCGAGAAAAGACAGCTCTTGAGAAATTCATTCCCGAACGTTCATTGATGTAACCACTTTGCACGTTTGGCTTTTTAAAAAACAACCTAAATGCCCAAAACAGGTAATTCAACACTATCCCACCAGTGCGGAGGGATAGATAGGACAGGTGTTGTCCCCTCCGTTGACGATCTTTTCTTACACGACAAAAAACAAAAAAGGATAAAACGGATATGGAAGGGAAATTTATCCCGCCAAGTAATCGGACGGAGTCGGGAGGACTTCTTTTAGCCCTTTGCGCTTGCGGATGGCCAGAACTACTTCTTTTACCATGCTGTTTGGGACAAGTTCGAACCCGGAAAACTCAGTATTCCACATTGCACGACCTTCAGTGGCAGACCGGATGTCACCGGCAAATCCGAAAAGCTCGGCCACCGGTGCCTTGCCAACGACAGTAATCGTGTCACCCTCGCTCGTCATATCAAAGACCTGCCCGCGGCGTCCCTGGATCTGGGAAGTCGCTGCACCCATCTGGTCCATCGGAACAGTGATCTGGATCTTCTGAATGGGCTCTAACAGGGAATCCCCAGCCACCAGCATACCACCCTTGATTGCACCCCGAACGGCAGGGATAACCTGTGCGGGACCGCGGTGGATCGCATCTTCGTGGAGCTTCACATCGACAAGCCGCATCTTGAGGTTCTGAACCGGCTCATCGGCAAGGGGGCCACCGGCGAGTGCCTCGTGGATACCCTCGATAATGAGTTCCATGGTCTCGTTGAGATACTGGATACCCTTGGTCATATCGATGAGCATGTTGGTGCCCTTGATGTCCTTGATGCTCTTGGCCTCATCCTTTTCCATGCCCGCCTTGATGAGAATGTCACGGCGCTCAATCATCGGCTGGTTCATCGACACTTCGCCGTTCTTGATAAGGTTGACGATCTCGTCAGGCAACACTTCAAGGTCAAAGTAGAACCTGTTATGGCGGTTGGGAGATTTTCCTTCAACCGATTTTATTGTGCCGGTAACGGTTTCACGGTAGACGACGATCGGTTCGGACGTGACAATCTCGACACCCTTGTCGCGCTTGATACGGCCGGTGACGATCTCGAGGTGGAGCTCTCCCATACCGGAGATCAGGTGCTCGCCGGTCTCCTCGTTGATGGAAATGATGAGTGTCGGGTCTTCCTTTGCCACCTGCCGCAGCACTTCAACGAGTTTGGGCAGGTCCTTCATGTTCTTTGCCTCGACCGCGACAGTCATGACCGGTTCGCTGTAGTGCTTGAGTGACTCAAACGGCGTTATTTCCATGAGGCTGCTGACGGTAGAGCCCACCATCGCATCCTTGAGCCCGGTCACTGCCGCAATATTCCCGGCTACAATCTCCTCGACTTCGACCCTTTTTGGGCCCATGAAGATGCCGACCTGCTGGAGACGATTCTCCTTCTTTGCCGTACCCATGACGTAAAGACTATCCCCCCGTTTCAGGCTTCCTGAGAAGAGACGCCCGGTTGCAACTTCACCCGCATGGGGATCAAAGGAGATGTCGGTTACCATCATCGCCACAGGGCCTTGTGCGTCACAGGTGAGCATGGCCTTGCCTTCCGGGGTTGTCTTGTCCCCGTGCCAGATCACATTGACACGGCGCGGCTGGGCTTCGAGCGGGTTTGGCAGCTGGCGGACAACGATATCAAGCAGTACATCGGAGAGCGGACTGTTCTTTGCAAGGTACTTCATATCACCGGCACGGCACCTTTCATATACATCCTTAAATGAGACCCCGCTTTTCTTCATGAACGGTGCAGACACGGCCCAGTTGTAGAGCGCGGAGCCAAAGGCAACCGTGCCTTTTGCAGCGTCAAGCTTCCAGCCATTATTATACGCCTCTTCGTTCATCCCTTTGATCAGCTTGTTGACCTTATCGATCACTTTACCAAGCCGGATCTGCATCTCCATCTCATCGACTTTCAGTTCGTTGATAAGGCGATCAACCTTATTGATGAAGAGCACGGGACGGACCTGCTCTTTTAATGCCTGGCGGAGCACGGTCTCGGTCTGGGGCATGGTGCCTTCAACTGCATCGACCAAGACCACTGCACCATCAACAGCACGCATTGCACGTGTCACATCGCCCCCGAAATCGACGTGACCAGGTGTATCGATCATGTTGATCAGGTAATCCTGGCCTTCATATTCGTGCACCATCGAGACATTGGAGGCATCAATCGTGATACCCCGTGCCTGCTCCTCTTCATCTGAGTCCATGAAAAGCTGCTTTCCGGCGAGTTCTTCTGAAATAATGCCGGCACCTGCGAGCAGGTTATCAGACAATGTCGTCTTACCGTGGTCGATGTGTGCCACAATACCGATATTCCGAATGTGCTTCGGTTCCTTCATGAGCTCAGTTACGCGCTCAACAGATTTTTTGCCGCGGACCATGAAATAACCTCAAAAAAGATTTTATCGGGCGGATTTTGCAATGCGCTCGCGTTCTTCCTTTTTACCTACTGAGTAACATTTGATATCACCTTTTGAGGCGGCGATCAATTCATCGGCAAGAATTGCACTCGCTTTCTTCTTGCTCGAACGCGATCCTTTCAAGGTTGCTTCAGCAATAAAACCGATTGCGGAATCGACCCTGCGCAGCGGGGCAGTATCGACAGATTTCGGGACATTGATACCACCATATTTCAGACGGACCGTTTCTTCTCGGGGACCGGAGTTTGCGATAGCCTCAACGAGCACTTCAATAGGGTTACGCTTGGTCTTCTTATTGATTGTCTCAAATGCTTCCCGCACGATACGGATAGTCATCTGTTTTTTTCCGGTATTATTCTCGGTCTGCATTAAACGGTTGATCAGGCGCTCAACAATCGGCATGTTAGCCTTATTGAACTCCTGTTTTGAAAATTTACCACAGGAGTGAGGGATGATCAATGCAGTCAGGTTCACGTAGCGGACGAGACCCGGGTCCTTGACTGTAACTTCGCTTGCATCCCACTTATTAAACAGTAGTTTCTTTCCTTCTGTTTCAGTCATGCAAAATCACCTGCGCGGTTTCTCCTTCCTTCCAATGACCATTTCATGGAGGCAGACGTTGTTCACTTTGGTGACGACATATCGGACCCCGGGAATATCTCCCATGGAACGCCCAAGACGACCTCCAATACCCTCGATCTCGACTTCATCGTGCTCATCTATGAAGTTGATTGCACCATCTCCCACCGCAAATGCGCTGACCTGGCGACCGTTCTTGATCAGCTGCACCCGCACGCATTTCCGGATTGCTGAGTTCGGCTGTTTTGCCTCAACACCGATCTTTTCCAGCACAATTCCTCTCGCTTGTGGAGCACCCTCAAGAGGATCAGATTTCACATCAAGATTAAGTTCACGACGGGCATAATTCTTGTCTGCCCACCGGAACTTATTTGAGTCCCGAACCAATTTTCTGGCTGCAAATTTACCCTGTCCCATTAAATAGCCTCATTTAAGTTATTTTTGTGGTTATCAATCATCCACACTGAGATATATACTAACGCAGGTAACCGATTTATAAATTGTGGCACCCCACCTGCCTATCTCATACTATTATCCCTTACTCGTAATAATATTATATCCTTCCAGACCTATACCATACAATGAAAATCAGGATCTATAAAGAGGTGCATATTGATACCAGCCACCGTCTGCTCCATTATAACGGCAAATGTGCCAACCTTCATGGGCACCGGTGGAGGGTTGAGGTCTGGATAGAAGGTGAACCGGACCCGGCAACGCAAATCCTGATTGATTACAGCCTGATCAAACAGGTCATTGATAAGTATGATCACCAGATTATCCTGAACCGCGATGACCCGATGGTACCCCGCATCCAAGAGTTCCAACCGGTCATCACTACGCCGGGAGACCCCACCAGTGAACTGATGGCAGCCATTATCCGTGATGATCTCTACGCGGTCTGCCGGGATCGGGGAATAAAAGCAACAATACCGAAGATCCGTGTCTGGGAATCCCCAACAGCCTATGCCGAGCTTACGGAATGAAGATCGCTGAAATTTTCAAAAGCCTCCAGGGAGAGGGGAAAAACCAGGGGAAACCCTGCCTGTTCATCAGGCTGGCGGGCTGCAACCTTCATTGCCGCTGGTGCGATACAGTGTATGCACAAACCGGCGGAATCGAGATGAGTCTTGATACTATTCTTGAACATGCCTGGCGCCTGAACCCCTCCTATGTCTGCATCACGGGAGGAGAGCCGATCCTGCAGGCTGACGATCTTGAACCGCTGCTCGCCTCGCTTCACCGGCGGGGAACCACAATAGATATCGAAACGAACGGTACGATCGACTTCACAAGGCTGCAGCTGTATGCATCTATATGCATGGATATCAAATGTCCGTCATCGGGAGAACAGAGCAACCTTGCGCTGATTGATGCACTACGCCCCCAGGATTCAGTCAAGTTTGTCGTAAAGGATGAAACGGACTGCCAGTATGCCCGGGATATTATTGCCAAGCGCCAAATTCCCTGTGAGATTTTCTTTTCACCTGTCTCTGGCAGTGATTATAAAACCATAGTCCGGTTTATCCTTATAAATGACCTGCCGGTACGGTTCCAGCTCCAGCTGCATAAACTCATCGGAGTGAAATGATGAAAGCAGTATGTTTACTCTCTGGCGGGATGGATTCTTCCACCCTTGCCTATGTAGCAAAGAGCCGGGGGTACGATATCCTTGCTCTTCACCTGAACTACGGGCAGCGGACTGAGCGAAAGGAACGGGCATGCGCAAAAAAAATTGCTGGCCTGCTGAATGTAGAAGCGTTTATCGAAATCAGCCTGAACTATTTTACCAGGTTTGGCGCAAGCAGCTTGACCGATGAAAAAATTGCGGTTGAGGGATATAATCCCGAACGGTTACATATGCCCAATACCTATGTCCCATTCCGGAATGCGAATCTCCTCTCCATCGCAACGAGTTTTGCCGAATCCCGGGGAGCTGATGCAATCTTCATCGGTGTCCAGTCCCTCGATTACAGCGGATACCCTGACTGCCGCCCGCAGTTTATCGAGGCTTTCCAGGAAGTGATCGACCTTGGTACAAAGGACACGACGAAAATTACCCTTTTTGCCCCCTTCATCGCGATGACCAAGACCGATATCTTAAAAGAAGGCTTAAAACTGGGGGTACCTTATGAGCACACCTGGTCCTGCTATCGTAATGAGAGAAAAGCCTGCGGCACCTGCGGGTCATGCCACTTCCGCAAAGAGGCATTCGCAGCAGTCGGTAGAGAGGACCCGGTACCATACGAGGTTTAAATGGAGATCTTTCGCGGCAAACGGCTCTGGATCGAGAAGCGTACGATCCGGCTTCACGGGGGAAAGGAACGTGAGAAAATCATCATCCACCCCAACAACGCAGTTGCAATCTTTCCTGTTGACGGGGACCGGTGCAGGCTGCTGAAGCAGTACCGCTTTGCGATCGACCAGTACATCTATGAAGCGCCGGCCGGGACAATGGAGCCGGGAGAAGATCCAAAAGAAACTGCACACCGGGAACTTATCGAGGAAACCGGGCTTGCTGCACGAATGATCGCGCCCAAGGGGTTCATCTATACAACACCCGGGTTCACAGATGAGAAGATCTTTTTATTTGAAGCCCGCGACCTGTCACCGTCTGCTGAGTACGGTAAAGATGAGGATGAGATAATCGAGGTCGTGGACGTGCCGACAGGTGATCTTAAGGGCATGATCCGGGATGGGACGATAGTTGATGCCAAGACTATCTGCCTGATCCACAAATGTCTGGGGTGCTGATCCGTGCGTACTGGTATCATAGCAGCAGGAATTCTTGTTGTGTTCATTGCCCTTGCCGGCTGCACGGGAAACCGGGTACCATCATCGTATACTGTTGACAGCAATGGCATCCTCTCGGTTTCGTGTGCCCCCGTGACGACCAGTGAAGAGATACTGTTCAAAAACGAGACCTACACCAAGTCAAAGATTGTTTTACACACGCAGAGCGGGGATGTGGTCACGTATCTTGCTGCACCGCAACATCCCAAAGCGACAATTGTCTATGTACCAGGAGCTGGCGAAAAACCTGCAGGTCATGAGGAGCGCATGGTCCGGTACGCTGCTGCGGGTTATGCATTTCTGTTTGTCGATATTCGTGGCAATGGCGGGCAGACACCCGGCTACCCGTTTAATCCCCAGCAGGACTTTTCCCTGTTTGAAAAAGGCGAATGGCCACAATATTATCTGACGGTCTGTGACCTCGTTGCATCGCAGCAGATCCTGTCTGACCGGTTTTTTGTACCGGTGTATGCAGTGGGGTCCAGCAACGGGGGCCGCTATGCAGCGGTATTAGCCGGCGTTGATCCTGATATTGCCGGGTATGTGGGGGTATCCACATCCGACTGGGGTGTACGGGACTCAGTGATCCAGCAGGGATTTTCCGGAGATCTGCTTCGGTTTGCGACTTCAATTGAGCCAAGCACGTACTTCGCAAAAATATCCCCCCGCCCGGTCTGGATCTTCCATTCCATAAATGACCCGGTAATCCCGTTCAATAACGGAAAACAGTTCTTTTCGCTTGCCTACGAGCCTAAAACATTTATCGAATTTTCAGGAAGTCACGGCATCAATGACGATGTCGATGACCGGATCCTTATGCAATGGGCGCAAATTTATGGCACCCGGGATTGAATAGGTATTACTTCAGAGAGGTTGATGTCCGGCAATGGCAGAAGAATCAGAGATGGATGATGCCCGCAAGCGTTATGATTTTAAAAAGACCCTGGAAAAGCTCCAGTCGCAACAGGGAGACGGAACGGAGCTCATCACGCTCTACATCCCTCCGGACAAGCAGATTTTTGATGTGACCAATCAGCTCAAGGACGAATTCGGCCAGTGCGCCAACATCAAGAGCAAACAGACACGCACAAATGTTCAGAGCGCCATCTCCTCCATCCTCTCACGTCTCAAATACTACAAACGCCCTCCGGCAAAGGGACTCGCGGTTTTCTGCGGGACAGTCAGACTCTATGGTGACCGCACCGATCTCCAGTGCACGATCATTGAACCTCCTGAACCTCTCAATCTCTACATGTACCGCTGCAGCTCGAATTTCGAGCTCGATCCCCTCAAGCAGATGCTGGAGGAGAAGTATGTCTACGGGCTCCTTGTCCTTGACCGGCGGGAAGCTTATTGGGGATTTTTACGCGGCAACCGGATTGAACCTATTGGAGGTGCGACCTCCACGGTGCCCGGCAAGATGCGAAAAGGAGGCCAGTCGGCAGCCCGGTTCGGCCGTCTCCGCGAAATCGCCATCAACGAATTCTATACAAAAGTCGGGGAGCGATCGAGCGCGATATTCCTAGCAGAGAAGGATTTTTTCGAGCGGTTCAAAGGTGTGCTAATCGGGGGACCGAGCCCGACAAAAGAAGAGTTTGAAGCAGGGAGTTATCTTCATCACGAGATCCAGAAAAAGATCATCGGGTTGTTCGATGTTGCCTACACCAATGAAGACGGGCTTGCAGAACTTGTTGATGCGGCAAAAGATGCACTCAAAGGCATGGGCGTCGTCAAGGAAAAAGAGTTCATGCAGCGGTTCTTAAAAGAACTCGTCAAAGATGCCGGGCTTGCTGCGTACGGTGAGGAAAGCATCAGGAAAAATCTCGAAATCGGCGCTGTTGACACCCTCCTGCTCTCAGCAAACCTTCGCAAATCCCGGCTCCGGGTCAAATGCCAGAGCTGTGATTATACCCATGAACGGACCATAAACGTCGAACCGGGGAAAACTGTCCGGGATATTGACCTTGGTTCCTGCCCGAAATGTACCGCTCCCATTATCCTTGAAGAGGAGACGGATATCATTGACGAACTGGCAAAACTTGCCGATGCGAGCAGCGCCAAAGTGGAGATCATCTCTGATGATTTCGAAGAAGGGTCGATTCTCTTTACTGCATTTGGGGGAATTGCGGCAATCCTTCGCTACAGGACGGGATACTAAATGGAAGGATATGAAGATCCATTCAAAATAAGAAAAACTATTATTGTTAAGGTGCTGCATGAGTCAACCGGTGAACAGGACGTCCAGCTGGTTGATGGCGGAGAACATGCCGATCTCGCTTCAACTATTGCCTTTACTCTCGCCAAAAAACAAAAAACATCCCCTGCCCGGATAGCACAGGATCTCATCACCATAATGAATAAAAACCCTGAATTGCAGGCGATTGGTGTACATACTGAAGCAAACGGGCCTTATATCAATTTCACCCTGGATACTTCGTACCTTATTGAGTCTTTGCAGGCAGCAGTTAAACCAGGGTATGGTTCGCTCACAAAAAAGGGAATACGTGTCGTGCTCGAGCATACCAGTGCCAACCCGAATGGTCCGCTCCATGTCGGTCATATCAGGAATTCAATCATTGGTGACACGCTTGCCCGGGTGTTCAGGAAGGCCGGGTACGGACTCGAAGTACAGTACTATGTCAATGACATGGGACGCCAGATTGCAATTGTTGTATGGGGGTTTGATAACCTTGACAATACGCAACAGGTGGGGGAGAAAGAGGATGCCCATATTGCCCGGGTGTATATTGCAGCCAACCGGGAAATTGAGAAGGACCCGTCCATAACCCAGCAGGTAAATACCCTGATGCAGCTCGTGGAACGTGGCGATCCGGCAACGGTAAAAAAATTTCGCAGGGAGGTCTCCCGCTGTCTGGACGGGTTTACTGTAACATTAAAAGACCTCAATGTAAAGCATGACCGCTTTGTCTGGGAAAGCGATTTCATCCGCAACGGATATACCGAACGGATCATTGCCAAGATAAAAAAACTCCCCCAAGCAGAGGATGAAGAGACCCTCGCGCTTGATCTTAAGGAATTCGGCTTTACGAACAAGTACGTGATCCGCCGGAGCGACGGGACCTCGGTCTACGCTGCACGCGACCTTGCCTACCATACCTGGAAATCAGCTAACTTCGACCGTGTCATCGATGTGCTCGGGGCCGACCATAAGCTAATCGCCGCGCAGCTCCAGTGCACTATGAAACTTCTCGGCGAAAAAGCGCCGGAGATCGTCCACTTCGAGTTTGTCTCACTCCCGGAAGGTTCCATGAGCACCCGAGCCGGGAAATTCGTTTCATCTGACGACCTGATAACCCAGATCAGGAAACGGGCATTTGATGAAGTAACGGTCAGGAGACCTGAGCTGGACGAAGAGACAAGGAAGTCAATTGCAAAATCGGTCGGGCTTGCTGCCATCCGCTACGATATCATAAAAGTAACACCCGAGAAGAGCACGGTCTTTGACTGGAAGGAGGCGCTGGACTTTGAGCGCCAGAGCGGGCCCTATATCCAGTATGCCCATGCCCGGGCCTGCAGCATTCTTGAGAAGGCGGGCTCATTTTCCCTGTGCTATGAAGTAAAAACCGACCAGGAGATCGCACTGGCGAAAGAGATTGCAAAGTTTCCCTCGGTGATTGAACGGGTAGCTGAAGATCTCCACCCGCACGTACTTGCTACCTATGCCCGTGAACTCGCCGACATTTTCAACACCTTCTACCATTATGAGCAGGTCTTAAAAAGTGAAGCGCAGGTGAGGGAGCGCCGGCTCACGCTGGTCAAATCGGTACAGAATACCTTAAAAGAAGCCCTTGAAACGCTGGGGATCGATGCCATCAACACCATGTGAAGCCCTGCACAGGCAGGGGTACCAGTTTTTTTCTCCAGCGTCATCGGCAGCCCTCAAGCCCTGCATGTGGTGCAAACGGGCGCTTGCCGGCGGCGATATGTGCTACAAGCACCAGTTTTACGGCATTGCAAGCCACCGCTGTGTCCAGATGACCCCCACCCTGCGCTGCAACCAGCGATGCCGTTTCTGCTGGCGCTCGTTTGAACACGAAGTCAGCCGGGAAGATGAGTGTTCACCCAAAACGATTCTGGCTGGCATACACAAATTACAAAAAAAGGCGCTTGCCGGGTATAATGCGGTGCTTGATAACACGGTTACTGAAGAGCAGTGGCAGGAAGCGCTCAATCCAAAACACATAGCGATCTCGCTCTCAGGTGAACCCACGCTCTACCGTCAGCTCCCGGAACTAATCGACCTGTTTAACCAGAACGGTTATACGACATTTCTTGTGAGCAATGGTACCAATCCCGATATGCTTGCCCGCTGCCACCCGTACCAGATGTACGTCTCACTGGACGCTCCGGATGAACAGACATACCTTTCCCTCTGTCGCCCGCTCGATAATTATTGGGAAGAGGTAATAGAGAGCCTCACATTTCTTGCTTCACGGCGGTCTGCAGTCCGGATTACACTTGTCAAAGGTTTAAACGATTTTTCGCCGGAACGGTATGCAGCACTCCTGCAGGAGTCCGGCTCGATGTTTGTAGAGGTAAAAGGATATATGTATCTGGGATACAGTAGAAAAAGGTTGATACGGGAGAATATGCCGGAACACGTGCGGGTACGCTCATTTGCTGAAAAGATCGCAGCTGCATGCGATTACCGGATAAAAGATGAGAATGTGCTGAGCAGGGTAGTCTGCCTGGAGCGTGAGATATGAGGTTCAATCCTGAAGACTGGAAGCAAAAGACACATGAGAATTTTGAAGGGACATGGCATGAGGGGCCGTCAGTTCTGACACCATCGGGACATGAAGGGAAGTACCCGCACCTGGGCTATAAGCGGGCTTTGGCACACCCGATTTTTGCCACCATTAACCGGCTGCGCGAGACGTACCTCTCGCTTGGCTTTGACGAGGCGGAAAACCCGGTAATCATCGAGGAAAAGGATATTTACCGCCAGTTTGGTCCAGAGGCAATGGCAGTACTGGACCGGGTGTTCTATCTCGGGGGGCTCCCCCGGCCGAACGTGGGAATTGCAAGAAAGCAGCTCGATGAGATCAACGAGATCCTCACGAGCCACAAAAGTCCGCTTGCCCATACTGGTTCCGTTCCGGTTGTTGAGGCTCATCGTCACTCACCGTACCCCCCGATGACAAAAGAGACCGAGGAACACTTACGGGAGACACTCCACGCATACAAGAAATCTGAGATCGATGGGGATGAACTCACCATTGAGCTTGCAAAAGTCCTTGGCGTGGATGATGCCCTTGTCGTGCACATCCTTGAAGCGGTCTTCCCGGAGTTCCGGGCTCTCGTCCCCGAGTCCTCGCGCAGCACGCTGCGCAGCCATATGACAAGCGGCTGGTTTATAACACTAGGCGCTATCTGGGAGCGCTCACCGATGCCCCTCCGGCTTTTCTCGGTTGATCGCTGCTTCCGGCGCGAACAGGCCGAAGGTCCCACACGGCTGATGACCTACCATTCTGCATCATGTATCGTCGCAGGTGAGGATGTAACCAATGAAGAGGGGAAAGCAGTAAGCAGGGCACTCCTCTCTGCATTCGGGTATACTGATTTCCGGTTCCAGCCGGATGAGAAACGCTCCAAATACTATATGCCGGATTCCCAGACGGAAGTCTACGCACGCCACCCGGTACACGGCTGGGTGGAAGTGGCCACCTTTGGTATGTACTCTCCTTCCGCACTCGCTGAATACGGCGTCGGCGTCCCGGTCATGAACCTGGGGCTTGGGGTAGAACGGCTCGCGATGATCGCGTACAACGCAAATGATGTCCGGCAACTCTGTTTCCCTCAGTTCTTCCCCCGCGCCCTGACCGACCAAGAGATCGCCCGTGCGGTCAGGTTGCGTGAAGAACCCACCTCACCGGAAGGAAAGATACTCGCCGCCGCCATTGCAAACGTCGCTTTTGCGAATGCAACCGCTCAGGGTCCGTGCTCGTTTGATGCCTGGGAGGGTATACTCGGGAGTGCCAAGGTGAGGGTGGCAGTCGAGGAACCGGAATCCAACGCCAAACTCTGCGGCCCAGCCTGCGCTAACGAGATCTTTGTTCACGATGGTTCAATTCTCGGTGTTCCGGATGCTGAAAAATGGAAACAGGTGCGCACCGAGGGGATATCCACTGGAATTACCTATCTCTCCGCGGTGGCAGCGCATGCGGCAGCACGGATTGAAGAAGCATGCCGCTGTGGCAAATCCACGGTCGTTCAGGTAAAGATGGCAAAACTCCCCAGCGACATTAACCTGAAAATTGATGAATTCGCGATGCGGGCAGTCACTGACAATAACAAGAAGGTTGATGTACGGGGACCGGTATTTTTATCCGTTCGATCCATCGTGCAGGAATAATTTTTTTACTTTTTTTATCCGTCTGATGAAATCGATCTCAAGGCAGAATGTTAGAAATGGATAACATTAAAAATCATGAATGTTAGAAATATATAACAAAGGATGTAACCAGAACGAAACAAAGAAATCTCTTCCTATCATAATCGGAGTGATGATGGTTGCCAGCGGCCTTATATCGATTATACTTACAACGGGTGAAACCGTCATTGGTTCAATTCTTCTTGTTGCAGGGCTCGTCTTCCTCATTCCGGGCATTACCCGCCATCTCAGGGATGGTGAGAGCCCGGAATCTGATGAACGATCGAAAAAGATTGGAACTTTCGGACTCTCTTATGTCTGGCTGACCGGACTCTTCTTCATGTTCGGCCTGTTCTGGCTGGATTACCTGAATATTATAAGACTCGGCACACAGGTTGCGCTTGCTCTTTCCATTGTAGTACTCGCGCTTTCAGCCCGGTTGTATCAGATGTTCCTGTTTCGGAGAGGGAATACTGGATAACATTTTCTGGGGTGCAGACCCGTGCAGACAAGAATAAAAGAGTACCGTTCCCGTTTATCCATGACCCAGGATGAACTCGCGAGAAAAGTTGGCGTGCGACGGGAGACCATCGTCTTTTTGGAGCAGGGAAAGTATAATCCCTCCCTCAGGCTCGCCCACGATATTGCCCGTGCCCTGCACGCAAGGATAGATGACCTGTTTATCTTTGAAGACGAGCCGGAACCCGAAAGCCCTGAACACCGGGAGATTCTTGTAGATTGAAAGTATCTGGATTATCAGAGGGCCTGCCCGGATTCAGCGGACACTACGGGACATTCACTGTTTTCTGTACGGGAACACAGCTCCTTAAGAATCAATTCAGCAGCCTCCTTATCGAGCGGCTGATTATCATTCCCGCATTTGGGCGAGTAGATGCAGGACGGACATCCCTCTTCGCACCCGCAGTCCCGAACCAGTTCATGGGCACTTGAAAACACGTCTGGAAGGATCTCGTAGGCTTTCTCGGAAAGCCCGATCCCTCCCTCGTAACCGTCATAGACAAAAACAGTGGGTTCGCAATTCTCACCAAACGCCGGGGACGATAATCCGCCGATATCCCAGCGGTCACACATTACATGCAGGGGCATAAGAGCGATGATCGCGTGTTCGGCGCCATGCAGCCCTCCGGCGAGATCGAGATTCGAATGTATGATGCGTTGTCCGGTATCTGGTGCAGTTATAAACCAGAATGCTTTTGTCCTGAAGGTAATTGGTGGCAGGTTAAGGGGTTCCATGCCAATGATGGTATCTTTACGTTTGATCTTGTAGCCGGTATACTGTTCAGTCACCTCCACTTCGCCAAACGCACACCGTGCACCCTGTATCATACATGTCTTCAGGGTCTCAATAATGGAGAGATCAACCTCCTTGAGCGGTTGCGTATAGTAATCGACGTCAGTCTCGGTTACCCGGACCGTATGCGTCTCCAGGTCCATTTCGTTGACCAGATACGTCTCGCCCTGGTGCAGCATGATCGCCCCTTTATGCGCCTCACGGAATGCCTGTGCCCGGTCCATCGTCTCGAGCAACCGGCCATGGCACAGGATCCGGAATGCCGGGCCGGGAATGCCGTCAAGCCTCACCGCATCCGTAGCCCTCCCCCGCCCGGAATACACCCACCCGCGGCTTGTTTTCCTGATGAGATCACTGGATGCAAGTTCAGAAAGAAGCTTGGAAAAAGATTCCCCGAAATACTCCCGGTCCTTGTCCTCACTGAGGGGCAGCTCGGCAGCAGCGCAGAGCAGGTGCCCGGAAACGATATAGGGATTTGCCGTATCGATAATCGCATGCTCGTGCGAGCGGCTGAAAAAATGGCCGGGGTGATGCATAAAATACTGGTCGAGAGGGTTTGCCATTGCAACAAGAATCGCAAGTGACTCACCCCCTTTTCTCCCTGCCCGGCCGGCCTGCTGCCGGGTCGACATTATGGTACCGGGATACCCGGCAATAATAACGGCATCCAGTGACCCGATATCGATCCCGAGTTCAAGTGCATTGGTTGACACAACACCCTTCAGTTTGCCTTCTTTCAGCTGGCGTTCGATAACCCGCCGTTCTTCCGGGAGATAGCCGGCCCGGTAGGCTGATATCGATTCTGCGAGACGTGCGGATGAACGCCGTGCATCCTCCCGTGCCCAGAGCGTTACCAGTTCTGCCATTTTCCGGGAACCGGTGAAACAGAGCGTCTGGAGATTGTCCTTCACACAGGACACAAGTAGATCCTTTGTCTCCTCGTACGTGGAACGTTCACCGATACCATCATAAAACGGGTTGTACAGGACAAACTGTTTCCTGCCATGCGGAGATCCATCTTCATCAACAAGCTCAAACGGCAGCCCCGTGAGCTTGCCGGCAAACTCCAGCGGATTTGCCAGTGTTGCGGTCGAGAGAATGAACTGCGGTGCTGAGCCGTAAAAATGGCACAGGCGCACGAGTCTTCTTATTAACAAGGCGATATGGGATCCAAAGACCCCCCGGTACCGGTGTGCTTCATCTATCACAATATATTTTAGGTGCAAAAAGAACGGGCGCCATTTTCCGTGCCAGGAGAGCACCTGGTGGAGTTCATGCGGGTTGGAGATGATAATCCGCGAATTCTCCCGGACCGCTGCCCGTTTTGACTGGGGGGTATCGCCATCATAGATCGCCGGCCGGGCCGGGATACCGGTGAACTGTGCCATCTGTTCCAGGGTGGCGAGCTGATCATTGGAGAGAGCTTTTGTCGGGTACAGGTACAATGCACGTGCCTCACTGTCCCCTTCAAGCCTTTCAAATACCGGTAGATTGAACGCAAGAGTTTTACCACTGGCTGTGGGTGTGGTGATAATCACGTTTTTTCCGGCCCGTATGCGGTTGATGGCATCGCACTGGTGGGAATAGAGACGTATCCGGTGCTGGGTGAGATATGTTGTAAGGGTATCAGGTACATCAAGTGTTCCGAACCGGGGTAGTTCCGGTTCGCTTATTTCTATGTGCACCACCCGGTTCTGGTATACCGGGTTCACACCGAGCAGCCGGATAACATCAGCGACAGCCACAGGTCTCCCCCAGCAGGTGGAAAAAGAGCAGGGCGAGCGATACTACATCCTGCTTGTTGTGCTCAATAATCGGGACCAGCGGACCACAGTTGCCTGTCCGCAGGTAGGTTTCGTAAAATTCCGGCACCATCTGCCCGGGAATATCGTCATCACGGCAGATGCCCAGGATTTCTGTCTCGAGTGCGGTCAGGCGCAGGGACGGGAGCTGATCCTTCCATCTTTTACGGCTGAAATGGAGTACATCGAAGTGGGGTATTCTCGTCAGGGCGCCCATGCCATAGTAGGCAAGCCGGTCTGACAGATAAGGGACATCAAATGATTTGCCATTGAACGTTACCAGTGCCGGATGATCGCCCGAAACATGACCAAGCGTCGCCATGAGTGCGGCCTGCTCCTCATCGATATCACGCAGCAGGTACTGGTGGACGGTAAGGTAGCCGTTCTCGATTGTACCAACGCCAAAGAGGATAACCGGGCGGGAAAAAAGCCCGAGCGTTTCAATATCAAGAAATACATAGTCCTCCGGTTCGTGAAGTCCTGCTGTCCCGAGAACAGAAGGATGGGATTTTGCATGCCTGCAACCGATAAGATCCATAATGTCTGCAGTATTGCCGCCATACAGGCATTTGAGGACTTCATGGGTGTATGACCGGAATTTCGGGTGCTGTACCAGATCCGGTAATGTCCTGAATCCTTTCGACACCAGCCGGCTCTGGGTCCTTGGCCCGATGCCATGCACAAGCGTAAGGTCGTTGAGGATTTCAGACCTGAACCGGTCAATATCGAGTGAGGGTATTTTGAGAGGTTGCCGGCTTTTTAAAGAAAAACAGACTCCGCATTCGTTGAAAATTTCGGTGCCCGAAAAGACATTTTCGAACGGGACATTCCGGTACTTTTCAACCAATACATCGAGCTGGTGTTGCGCCTGTTCATATTCCGATGAAAAAACAACATTATTGGAAAAACCGGCCCCAAAAACATTCCCGTCGCGGACAACTTCGTATTCCCGCATCGTATCCATGCGCTGCTGCCAGAGAGCTCCGAACCGTGCAGGAGCATGTGTGACCGACATCGTCTGGATATAAAAATGGCGCCTGTCATTTAAACATTCAGCCGTGGGGGGTGAAAGTAATGCGAACCCCCCCCGGCAAAAGGATATGGCAGGCTCCGGTACGCCCACCATTCACCCGTATGCATGATCCTGGTTTCCCTAATTTCAGCCGCATCCTTTAAGAGCATAAGGAGAGGCAGGAGAAGCAAATGGATATTTTCAGGGTAATTCTGCTAACCTGTGGGGATCCTGCAATAACCCGGCTGGCACTTGCTGGTCATGCAGGTAGGTTCAATTAAAAATCCATTCCCGATCATCCCCTGGGGAAAAAACCTTCCCGATACAAAAGAAAGAATTTGGAATTACAGGGTACACAACTATATCCTGCCGGGGTCCAACAACACTGCAGGGAAGGGCTGATATGAAAAACATCAGAGGATTTCTCATCGATCTTGATGGGGTCCTGTACGTAGGAGATAAAGCGATCAAAGGTGCCCGGGAATCCATCGATCTCCTCAGGGACAAAAATTATGCGTTCAGGTTTGTCTCCAATACAACCCGTAAAAGCCGGAAAACAATCGCAGAGCAGTTATCATCCATGGGATTTGACATTCCGGTAGAGGATATTTTCACACCACCTCTCGCTGCAGTTGCCTATATTAAAAAGAGTAAGAAACACCATTGCTATCTTCTTACTACAGGAGATGTTTACCAGGATTTTGAGCAGGAATGTATCTGTGACAATTCTGCTGCCATCGATTATGTAATCCTTGGGGATGCCGGTGACAAGGTTACCTATGAAAACCTCAATAGAGCGTTCCGCCATCTCATGCAGGGTGCGGACCTGATTGCACTTGAAAACGACCGGTACTGGATGGCACCGGACGGGCTTTCACTCTCTGCGGGTCCCTTTGTTCAGGCCCTCGAATTTGCAACGGGCAAAAAAGGGATAATCGTGGGAAAACCGTCTAGAATGTTCTTTGAACTTGCCCTCTGTGACATGGGACTTCGTACCGATCAGGTGGCAATGATCGGCGATGATATCCTTACTGATATTGGTGGGGCCCGTACTTTGGGTATGCAGGGCATTCTGGTCAGAACCGGAAAATACCGGAAAGACACTGTCGATAACGTGGCGATTAAACCCGATCGGGTAATCGATTCTATTGCACAATTACAGGATATTTTGTAATACACAAAAAAAGAGAAGATACATTACACGGTGGATGATACATAATCGGTCACTCACTATCACTACTACAGTTTTATTCATCATTATCCTGGCATTGTCCGTGGTTTTGATAAGCGCGGTTGTTTTTCCCCGGCAAGAGGTCATTGTGCCCCACATAACACCTGATCTCACCCACCTGCAGTCAAAGCCGGTTATCGTTGCTTCAGAGTTCATGTACAAAAACGTCCGGCTGACATTATCACTTCCTGTCAATGTCTTAGTGTATGAAGGGGCAAAGCAGGCAGAAAAGGCTACAACAATTTATGGCAATATCTCCAAGGAGATATGGCTTGCACAAAGTTATCGGGCGATGGTCAATGATCCGGCACAGGACAGTCTCTATACAGCATTTCTTAACGAGAGCAACAAAATCAGGCTCCGATATGGGCTTTCCGATGATGAATACCTGGAGCTCATTAACGCCTATGTCCAGTCGCTCAGGTATGAAACGCGGGAGCAGAACCCGGCAAAATTCCCCATAGAAACCCTTGTTGACCGCGCGGGTGACTGCGATGATAAGAGCATGCTTTTGGCCGGGCTGTTGTCACGGGAGGGGTACCCGGTTGCCCTGCTCCTGTTTGGTCCTGAATCACATATGGCGGTAGGTGTAGGTGCAGACGATTTTCTCTACAAAAATACCGGGTATGCGTTTATAGAAACTACCAATTACTTATTTGTCGGGATACCGGCCGATAAACTGGGTGAAAACCTGACACTGTACTCAGACCCTTTCATTATTCCTGTCAGCAATGGCACAAAATTCTACAGGAGCGGAAATGAGACCCGGTATATTCATAACATGTACGTGCTGACAGACCAGAAAGTAAAGGAACTCGAATCCCAGGTAAAAAGCATGGCAGCAGACCTTACATCACACCAGGAAAAAATTACCCGGCTCGAATCTTGGATAAAGGATATGAAAGGTACCGGAAATATCAGTGGTTTCAATGCACAGGTACCTGTTTATAATACACTCATTTCCGATTACAATGCCCGGTTGGCCACCTACCGGCAAATCTACACTATCTATGAAAAATATGCCCTTATCCATAATTATATCATTGAGCATATGGACGACAGGGAAGGCGTGTATGCATATGTAAAAAAAGAACATGCCTGCCTGAAAAACAAAGGAAGCCCGTCCGGTTTTTTAGTCATGGCCCATTGTCATAATTGACGGTGGGGGATATTCCGATGAAACCGGCACTCCGTTCTCTCCTGCAGCGACCAGCCGCTGTATTGCCCTGTCGCAGTACTGCTGTGATACATCAATTCCGATAAAACGACGGTGCAGCTTCCATGCTACGAGCGTTGTTGTCCCGGCACCATTGAACGGGTCCAGCACGATGTCATTTTTGTAGGAAAACAATTTCATCAACCTGCGGGGCAGCTCTTCGGGAAACATAGCCGGATGGCAGAACTCTTTCATCCGGATTTCCGGGGGAAACGACCACCTGCCAAGAACCCATTCCTTAAATTCTTCCGCGGTGATATCGATATCCTCGTGCCGCCCACCCTTCTTGTGGGTCTCCTTGTCAAAGACTTCGATAAACTCCCAGGTATACTTGATATACGGCATCGACGGGGATTTCCAGCTCCCCCATGCGGTGAACTTTGCATTGTAGTTATTTTTCTCCCAGAGAAACTCTGCTTTCCATAAAAGCCCAAGACCCGCAAGCTGGTGAGAGATACGGTGGTGGGTAGGGACATAATCTGAAAAAAGGGGCTGGATATTCACTGCCATCCTGCCGCCGGGCCTGAGCACCCGTACGCACTCTTTCCATACGCCGAGCAGTTTTTCAAAATACCTGTTCCACTCGTGGGTATCATCCTCGGGATCCTGCGCATATGCATGCCCGAAGTTATAGGGAGGAGACGTGATGACAAGGTCGATACTCTGGTCCGGTATTCGTGCCAGTGCCGCTCGTGCATCCGCACATATGATACGGTTGATAAACGGTAATATTTCACGCGGTTCGCTGGATATTACTGATTTTTTTGCTCCTTCCGAACCTTTCCTGATAATCGCCTTTCCCGCTTTGTCCTGTACTTTTTCAGGCCTCATGAAATGCTATCCCGTGTATATTACCAGAAGATGTGTTAAAGGATCTAAAAAACACTGGTATTTTTTAGTCACTTCAAAAAGCGTTTAATGCTGTGATCCACATATTCTCTACGATCGATCTATGCTGCAGATAGAAGACCTTCATGTGCGAATCGGCGATAAAGAGGTGTTACACGACATTAATCTCCATATCGGAGAAGGGGAAACCCATGTCCTTCTCGGGCCCAACGGGTCGGGTAAAACAACACTCCTCATGACCATTATGGGATTTACCAACTACCGGATAACCGAGGGGAAAATTCTCTTCAAAGGGGAAGATGTGACAACGATGAAAGCCCATGAACGGGCCAAACGGGGGATGGGTATGCTCTTCCAGCGTCCGCCAACCATCTCCGGGCTGAAGCTGGGTAAGATGCTCACTGCCATATCCAAAAGCAAAGGAGTAAACATTCCCGAGCTTGCCAAATCAGTGCATATGGATAAATTTCTTGAGCGGGACATTAACAAGGGATTTTCAGGCGGCGAGATTAAACGCAGTGAAGTACTGCAGCTGATGATCCAGAATCCCGACTTTCTCATGCTCGATGAACCGGAAAGCGGTGTTGACCTGGAAAATATTTCCCTCATCGGAACTGCTATCGGTTCCCTGCTGGAAAAAGACATGCATCTTGTCAAGCGTAAAAAAAGCGGGCTCGTTATTACGCACACCGGGTTCATCCTTGATTATCTGGACGCAGACAAGGGACATGTGATGTGTGACGGGGAGATCAAGTGTCATGGCAATCCCCGGGAAATCTTAAAAGATATCAAACAACGCGGGTACAAGGAGTGTCTCGAATGCCGTCACCAGTGAACGTCCCCGTGCTCTCAAAAGCTGACCAGGACCGCGTCGCCCAGGTAGGTATCGACCTTGCCATGAAAAACCGCTGCGGCAGCTATCTCCAGATGGACCAGGAGATCGTCCAGGCTGAATGCTCGCAGCAGGGCATAGAAATCCTTTCCTTTAAAAAGGCGATGGAAAAATATGATGGCATGAAAGAGTATACCTGGCAGGCAGTTTCACCGGAAAAAGATGACATTACCCGGTATGTTGCAGCACAGAAAGACCCGAAGGGTTACGTCATTATTGCACACAAAGGCTCAAACAATATCCTCCCCATCCAGGCCTGTCTCTATCTCGGGCGGGAACAGATCCAGCATGTCCACAATATCATCATTGCTGAAGAGGGGGCTGAGCTCCATATCATATCAGGGTGTACAAGCGGGGCACACGTCGGCAAAGGTGGCGCTCACTATGGCATCTCTGAATTTTTCGTGAAAAAAGATGCCAAGATCAGTTTCACGATGATCCACAACTGGAGCGAGAACATTGAAGTGTACCCCAGAAGTGCCTCCATCGTTGACGATAACGGGGTGTTCCTCTCCAATTATGTCTGCATGCAGCCGGTGAAAAAAATCCAGATGTATCCCACGGCTACCCTCAGGGGAACTGACACGGTCGCACGCTTCAGCACTGTTGTCATCTCAACACCGGGTTCCTATATCGATATCGGTTCCCGTGCCATTCTTGAAGGAAGGGGTGCCAGCGCTGAACTGATCACCCGCGCTATCACAAAAGGCGGCACAATTATATCCCGGGGTGACATCAAGGGAAAAACTGCCGGAACCCGCGGGCATCTCGAGTGTAAGGGCCTTATCCTGAATGACGGTATCATCGATGCAATCCCGGAAATTGAGGGATCGGTGGTAGGCACGGAACTCTCGCATGAAGCCGCGGTGGGCAAGCTCGCCCAAGATGAGATCGAATACCTGATGTCCCGGGGGCTTGACGAGGACGAAGCGACAGCAACAATCATCAGGGGATTTCTGGATGTGAAGATTGCCGGGCTTCCCGAAGCCTTGCAGAGGCAGATCGACGCTTCCATTGATGTAGCGGAAAAAGCAGGATTCTAAAACCACCAACCTATGCCGCCATATTTGAGAGCCGACGAGCGCGTCAGGATGGTAATGTCCCAGATTGCAGCGAGGGGCATACGTGACCAGCATGTCCTTTCAGCAATGAAAGAAGTCCCCCGTCACCTTTTCATTCCGCCTCCATATGACAAATCAGCATACGAGGACTGCCCGCTGCCGATCGGGAACGGCCAGACGATTTCCCAGCCCTATATTGTTGCGCTGATGACAGAACTTCTTGCCCTGAAACCCACTGATAGTGTGCTTGAGATAGGGACCGGGTGTGGTTACCAGGCTGCAGTACTGGCAGCACTTGTCCGGCAGGTGACGACCATCGAGCGGATCCCGGAAGTTGCCGGGCTGGCAAGGGCAAATCTCGCGACCGTGGGCTGCAAAAACGTTGACGTGATCGTGGGTGACGGGACACGCGGGTATCCACAAAAGGGCCCGTATGACGCAATTATCATCACTGCTGCGACACCATCGGTTCCCCGCCCACTTATCGAACAACTGGCTGAAGGGGGCAGGCTCGTGGCGCCAGTGGGGGGGCGTGACATCCAGGAGCTCATCCGGCTCAGAAAAAGGGATGGATCCATAACAGAGGACCAGTGCGGGGGAGTCAGGTTCGTTCCCCTCATTGGTGAATGCGGATGGAGTGGGTAGTCTTACATGAAAATTATCGATATCACGCGTCCGCTCTCTGAAGGCACACTTATATATCCTGGCGATATCGCCCCGTTATTCCGCCAGACTGATCATGGACGCTACCTGATCACTGACCTGCACCTGAGCACCCATACCGGGACGCATATCGATGCGCCGGCGCATTACCTGAAAACCGGTGATACGATTGATACAATCCCTCTCTCGCATATCATGGGGACCTGCCGGGTACTCGATGTAACCTGTGCAGGCACCAGTATCACGGCAGATCACCTGAGGGGCCGGCTGGATGGCATTGACAGGCTCCTGTTAAAAACATCATTTTCCACAACAGACCGTTTTATTGAAAATTACCCTTGCCTGATGACAGATGCAGCACGTCTCATCACTGGTTGTGACATGAAATGTGTGGGTATCGATTCCCCCTCCATAGAATCCTACGAGTGTGACGGAACTGTACACCGTGAACTGCTCAGCCATGGATGCATTATCTTAGAACTCCTCGATCTCTCTGATGTGGAGGAGGGGGACTATGAAATGATAGCACTGCCTTTGCGCTTCACCGGGCTTGACGGGTCTCCTGCCCGGGTTGTACTCATTGATAACCATGGATGTGAATGATGGACCTTATTATTGAAACGGTCAACAAACTCGAAACATTGATGAAAGACAGCGGCTGCGAGGACAGCAGGGTAGTTCTTGACGTACGATCAGATACCGTAAACTGCCAGTTTGAACGGGGTGCGTGTATGACTGCAGTATTTGGCGGGAGGAATGCTGATTTTATCACATACGACCCCATCAGGGCAACAACAAAGATCTCGTTCATGTTCGGTACGCCGCTCGATACACCTCCTGTCCGGGGTGCTGCCGCTGCAATAGTGAATGTAACCACGGGTTTTTTCTGTCTCTCAAGAATACTTCATTCCTGCCCGGAATCTTCGCACAAAGAATGTCACCGGCAACTCGCACACGAACTTGGCGGAAAACGGATCTTTTGCAGGGGCAGCATGCCTGCAGTCGAGGCTGCCTTCAGGAGCACAATTGTCACACATCCACAGGACGCAGATGTGATTCTCATCAACGGTGAGGGTATCATAGAACCGGGTACAGGTGAGATCATCCGGAACGCTGGGGAAACAGATAGGATCCTGTGTCTCGGGCCTTCAACTGCCGGTGTTGCCCGGCTGAACCAGCTTTTACACTGGTGCCCTTTTGGTACCTGCTGACAACCCTACAACAACTCCTGTCTGGAAATAACCGAGGAAATGAATACGATCCAACAAAAAGGTAAACTCTTTTTGACAGCGATCCAATAACTCATCATGCTTTTCGGGTCCTCTGGGATACGAAGGAAATTCGATCAGACACTTATTGACACTGCTCTGAAGATTGGATCAGCGTTGGCATTCCGATCTTCCGATATTCTTGTCGGAATGGACACCCGCACAACAAGCCCTCTTCTTGTCCATCTGGTGATATCCGGTATTATCGGGAGTGGTGGAACCGCATATGTTGCCGGTATTACTCCGACTCCATCTGTTGCTTTTGCAACCCGTACGGTAAAAGCCGGGTGTATGATCACCGCTTCTCACAACCCGGAGGAATACAATGGATTGAAACTATTCAACTCCGACGGTTCATCTTTCACTAATATCCAGCAGGTAAACGTAGAGGAACTCCTGAAAACCCGGTATTGGACAGACTGGCGGCATCAGGGAATCGAACGGTCAATAGATGTTCTTTCTCTTCATAAAAATGTAATTCTGGAAAAAACTCATATTAAATCCGGAATTAGGGTCGTAGTTGACTGCGGCAACGGTGCAGGATCTGTACTCACGCCTGGACTTCTTGCTGATGGGGGTGCAAAACCGGTGTGTGTCAACTGCAATCCCTCGGGCCATTTTGCCCGCCCTTCAGAACCACTGAAGGAAAATCTTGGATATGTCGGGGAAATGGTGAAAAAAACGGGATCTGCATGTGCGGTTGTGCATGACGGGGATGCTGACCGGATGATGGCATTTGACAACAAAGGACGCTACATTGACGGGGACCATCTTCTCATGCTTTTTGCCAGGTATCTTGACGCAAAGCAGGTCGTTACCACCAGCGACGCTTCCATGATTATCGAAGATATCGCTGAGGTTAAAAGGACACCCGTTGGTGATACCTATGTCTCTGAAGAACTCTTAAAGTGGGGAGATTTTGGGGGTGAACCCTCAGGAGCATGGATTTTCCCGAAGATCTCGTACTGTCCCGACGGGCCGTTTGCCGCAGCCCTTTTCTGCGAGATCGCATCTGAATGGAATGTCTCTGGTGAGCTTGATGCTATGCCCTCCTACCCGATCCTGAGGGAATCTTTTGCCTGCGATACCGCCCGGGAAACTGTCCTGGCTCTTGGAGCAACGAGTCCTACAGACGGGATCAGGGTTGCAGAAGAGGAGGGCTGGTTCCTGATCCGGGCGAGCGGGACCGAGCCCAAAATACGCATTACCGCAGAGGCAAAAACTTCTCAGAAAGCAAAGGAGATGCTAAAAAAAAGTCGCAGTCTGGTTACGCAGGGGAAAACTGCTTAAATGTTGTAATCCGAGGATTAGTATGGAATGTGTCGTTCTTGCCGCAGGAGAGGGAAAACGGATGCGTCCCCTTACGGCGAAGCGCCCAAAGGTAATGCTCCCCCTTGCTAACCGCCCTATGATAGAGCATCTCGTTCTCGCCGCACGTGATGCTGCGATTAACGATTTTGTTTTTGTCGTTGGCTATGGGGAACGGGAGATTCGAAAACATTTTGAGGATGGATCACAATGGGGAGTTCATATCAGATATGCTCCTCAGCGGCACCAGCATGGAACTGCGGATGCTGTGCGTTCTGTACGTGATCTTGTCACAGGACCATTTCTGCTGTTGAATGGCGATATGATTATTAAAAGCACAGATATTGCAGATCTACGCAAATGCCATCCGCCATGCATGAGCACGAGCACTACGAATCATCCGGGAGACTATGGTGTAGTTGTGGTGGAAAATGGTCTCGTGACTTCCCTTGAGGAGAAGTCAAAATATCCAAAGTCCAACATGATCAATGCGGGAGCATACCATTTCGATCCGGATATTTTCGATGCTGTGGACAGCGTACAGACTTCAAGCCGGGGGGAACTTGAACTCACTGATGCACTTTTTGAATATATTGCAGAAAAGAAGATGAAGGCACATCAGTTGTCATATTGGATGGACGTCGGAAACCCATGGGACATGCTTGATGCAAATCTCACTCTTATGGGCAATCTTCAGTCTGATCTTAAAGGAACGGTGGAAGAAGGGGTATCAATTCATGGAACCATTATCGTTGGGGAAGGGAGTTTGGTGAAATCCGGTACCTGTATTGAAGGTCCCTGCATCATAGGCAAAAATTGCCGCATCGGCCCCCATGCATATATCCGGGGTGCAACCAGTGTAGGTGACGATTGCCACATCGGGCATTGCACTGAACTCAAGAACTCCATTATTATGGCCGGGACAAATATCCCACACTTCAACTATATTGGTGATTCAATTATTGGTACTGGATGTAATTTTGGTGCGGGAACCAAAATCGCAAATCTGCGGCATGACCATTCCAATGTCAGAGTCTGCGGAAAGGATACGCGGAGGAAAAAATTTGGTGCCGTTATAGGTGATGGAGTTCAGTTCGGGATCAACTGCTCCATCAATGTCGGTACATTGATCGGGAGTAACGCACAGTTTGCACCCAACTCGTATGTTGCAGGGTGTTTGGGAGAGAATGCAATTATCCGGTAGGTAAAAGGATGCAGGCAGTCATTTTAGCAGCGGGAGAGGGAAAACGGGTTCGCCCGTTAACAAGAAGCAGACCAAAGGCAATGATTCCGGTCGCGAACCGCCCAATCATCGAATACGTGATCGAAGCCCTGTTGAAAAACGGGATTCGTGATATTATTGTAGTTGTCGGATACCGTAAAGAGCAGGTAACTCGTTTTTTAAACCAACTTGAACTACCTGTTGAAGTAGTGATCCAGAATAAACAGCTTGGGACTGCTCATGCCCTCAAATGTGCGGAATCGCATATAAAGGGAGATTTTCTCCTTCTCCCTGGTGATAATTATATTGATCATCACTCAATCGGGAGGATTAAAGAGATCAAAAATGCAATGCTCGTCAAAGAGCATCCAAGCCCGTCGAACTTTGGTGTAGTGTTGTTAAAAGACGGATTTGTGACCGGGATTATCGAGAAACCCGAACATTCACCAAGTTTCATGGTGAGTACTGGCATTTATTCGTTGACCAGAGACTTCTTTTCATATATTCGTGAAAATGACATTACCGATGCAGTCTCCTCAATGCTTGATTCCGATGAAAAACTTCAGGCGATCATGGCAGATGACTGGCAGGATGCCATCTATCCTTGGGACCTCCTTAAGATGAATAAACGTTTGCTAAAAGATCTTCCCGAAGCACGAGAAGGAACAACAAGCCGCCAGACAATCACACAGGGAACGGTAAACATTGGAAAAGGTACAACGATAGGTCCCAACACCCTCATATCAGGGCCGGTTATCATCGGGAATGATTGCGAGATTGGCCCCAGCTGTTGTATTATGCCCAACACGAGTATTGGTTCCCGGGTAAAAATAGAACCATTCACGTTGATAGGAAACTCGCTTGTTATGGATGACACATCAATTGGTTCACACTCACGAATCATCGATACGGTGACAAGCGAAGGTTGCAGGCTTGCGGACCACACCACCATGTCAGCATCGTCAAGCCTGATGAATATCGAGGGAGAGGTAATAAAACCGGAATTCGGAGTTGTGCTCGGTGATAGGGTCATTTCAGGACCCTTTACGATCTTCAAAAACTGCATAGTGGGTAATAATGTCACAATTGAAGGCGGGAGCCGGGTTATTTCCCGAATCCTGCCCGACGAATCAATGGTGATATGAAGTGTGCGGCATCGTGGGGTATATCGGCCGGAGGGAGGCTGCACCGATTATAGTAGAAGGACTCAAGAAGCTGGAATACCGTGGGTATGATTCATTCGGTATCGCCACAATCGGCAACGGCATTGAGCTGGATAAACATCAGGGCAGGATCTCCGACTCTTCGCATTCAGCAGGTCATCTCAAAGGAAAGATCGGGATAGGGCATACCCGCTGGGCAACACATGGTGTTCCCAATGATATCAATGCCCACCCGCACACAGACTGCTTAAACCAGATTGCAATAGTGCACAATGGAATTATTGAGAACTATGCAGATCTGAAACGGGAGCTAATATTAAGGGGACACACATTCCGCTCGGAGACCGACACTGAAGTTGCCGCACATCTTATCGAAGAGGCTTATGAATCGGAAAAAGATCTTCTTTCTGCTGTTCAGAATGTCGTCCCAAAACTGAAGGGATCCTTCGCCCTGTTGATTATCTCCAAAGGTGTAGACCAGATCATCGCAGCTCGGTATGCAAGTCCGCTTGTTCTCGGAGTTGGAGATGGGGAATTTTTTGCCGCTTCAGATATGACACCCATCCTTGATTATACCGAACGCGCAATTTATCTCGAAGATGGAGACATCGCCTGTATTACCCCGGTAACCGTAGAGATTTTTAACGGAAAGAACCAAGTCCAACGGCCTGTAGAACTCGTAGACTGGTCAATCGAAGACACCAGAAAAGGAGGGTTTGCACACTATATGCTCAAGGAAATCTACGAACAGCCACAGGCTTTCTACAATTCTGTCAGAGCTATCACTCGTGAAACAATTCCAGCACCGATCAGGAATCCGGAATCGGTGACTGTCGTCGCATGCGGCTCTTCTTACCATGCCGGTCTCATTTTCAAGTATCTTCTCGAAGATTCCTGTGCAATCCCGGTGCGGCTCGATTTTGCTTCAGAATTCAAATATTTCTCCCCCCCAATAAAGGGGGTTGTAATCGGAATTTCTCAGTCTGGCGAGACCGCTGATACCCTATCGGCACTCAAACAGGCAAAGGGGCACAACTGTACAACCCTTGCAATTGTAAACGTACTGGGTAGTACTATCAGCAGGATCGCCGATTTTACTCTTTTCATGCGGGCCGGACCCGAAATAAGCGTAGCAGCGACAAAGTCATTTATCGCGCAGCTTGCGATCCTGATGCAGATCATAGATTTCATCGGTGATGGAGAATATGAGGAGGTATTACTCAGCGGACATCGTGCAATAGAAGAGGTGCTTCTCATGGATCTGTCTGGTGCTGTCGAACTTTGCCGTAATGCGAACAGTATTTTCTTCGTGGGGAGAGGACCGTTTTATCCGGTATCCCTTGAAGGGTCGCTGAAGATGAAGGAGATATCCTACATCCATGCCGAGGGTTATGCTGCAGGGGAGCTGAAGCACGGACCATTTGCTCTGCTTTCCAAAGAAACGCCAGTTGTTGCCATCTGTATGCCCGGTGAGACCTATGGGGTAATGATTTCCAATATAAAGGAAATGAAAGCCCGGGGTGCACCGGTAATTGCCCTCGGAGAACAGGGGGATTTGGAACTTTCCGATGTTGTGGATATTTTTATTCCCCTGCCTGAAACACATCCTTTTATTCAGGTGCTGACAAGTGTCGTCGTCCTGCAGCTTCTCGCGTACCATACTGCAGTTGCTTTAAATCGGGATGTAGACAAACCTAAAAACCTTGCAAAGAGTGTGACTGTGGAATGACCAAATACGGTATAAATACGATTGGGGAAGGAGCGCAGATTTTTGAACCGGTTACCCTTGGATTCCCCTCGCGGGATAACATCGGCAAAATCAGTTTTACCGGGACACTGATCGGGAAAAATGCAATTATCAGATCGGGCACGATAATTTACTGTGATGTGATTATCGGCGATAATTTTCAGAGCGGGCATAATGTCATGATTCGTGAAAAAACCCGGATCGGTAATCAGGTTGCTATTGGGACTGCAACAGTTATTGAAGGAAATACTAGTATCGGAAACGAAGTAAGCCTGCAAAGTATGGTCTACATTCCAACAGACACTGTCATCGGCGATAATGTCTTTATCGGTCCCAATACGGTCCTGACCAATGACCGGTACCCTCCCACACGCATAGGTGGACTTAAAGGGCCACAGATCGGGGACGGCGCTGCGATCGGCGCGAATGCCACCCTGCTCCCGGGCGTCATCATTGGGGAGGGGGCGCTTGTAGCTGCCGGGGCAATCGTGACCCGGGACGTTCCAGCGCGTAAGCTTGCTATTGGTGCTCCCGCAAAAATTACTGATCTGCCTTCGAAAATGAACCGTAAGGAGACGAGAAAATAACAGGAACACGGCGCCATCGCATCTCTTAACTTTTTCTTAAAAGTGGCCTTCGGCAAACCGGGGGGTCGGATCACAAATGCTCTTGGGAACGAAAAATCCCTTTTTCATGTCCAGTATACCGAATGCACGGGGTAATATTTACCCTTTACGATGCATAACAAGGCACATTTTTTAGAAAAACAAGAAAATGCCGGTAAGAGAAATATCGCCAGTTTTGGGAAATAATCGGGAGTATCTCTTTAAGAATTCATCCAAATTTATTAATGGTCTCAACTTAAAACCAAGTACCCAGGAAGGGTTGAATTTATGGTACGTATTGATCTTAAAAACCGCCGAACCCAACTGATTATCGGCCTTGTCGTATTATTTTCGGTTTTTGCCCTGTGGCTCCGTTTGCTTCCCATGCTCAATATGGGTAATACCGACGTCCTGACGATGGTTGCAAGCGATGACCCCCTTTACAACCTGCGTCAAGTTGAACAAATACTGGCAAACTTCCCGAATTATGCATGGTATGATCCGATGACTTTTTTTCCCACGGGAATGTCTGTTCCGTGGGGGCCGCTTTTCCCTACCATTATTGCGACTTTGTGCCTTATTACCGGTGCCACAACGCGACCAGAGATCATCAGCACGGGTCTTTTGGTTCCGTGCATCATGGGATCTATCGTCGTCGCAATCATGTACTTTGTCGGAAAAATCTGCGGTGACTGGAAAACTGGTCTTCTTGCCTCAGGTTTTACCGCGATTGTATCCGGCCAGTTCTTTTACCGCTCATTTTATGGATATATGGATCACCATATCGCAGAGGTCCTTTTTTCCACTATCTTCTGCCTGTTATACATGTATGTGGTCTACTCGGAAAAAGACAAAAAAATCAACTTGAAGAATATCAGTTCCTATAAAAATACCCTCTTGTTAGCAGGTTTTACTGGCGTCGCCTATCTGCTTGGTCTCTTTGTTATGCCGACAATGATCCTTTTTGCCATGATTGTTGGTATATTTACCATTATCCAGTTTGTTATTGATGTATTCCGGGGCAAGACAAGCGAATATCTGCTGATAATTAATACCGTAATTTTTACTATCGCGATTGTCGGCCTTCTTGCGTTCGGGTTAAAAAATCCGGGAGTCAATCTAATTTTTTATTCAATTGGGCATGTATACGCGTACCTTGCATTAATCGGTGGAACGGGTTTTCTCTACGGGATTGCACACTTCGTTAAAGGGAAAGACTGGTATTACTACCCTGCAGTTCTTATCGGGAGTGGAATTGTATTTTCTCTCATCCTCGTCATTTTCAGCCCGGATCTTTATAACCTGTTTATAAATTCGCTCTTCGATTTTTTCGGGCAGCAGGCAACGACCAACACGGTGCAGGAAGCCCGGGGCTGGGCACTGGATCTCGCGTGGACGACGTTTAACTATGGTATCATCCTTATGGTGGGAGGGGCGCTTGTCATGCTCTACAATAACCTTGAGGATGAGCACCCGCACCAGATCTTTGCACTCGTGTGGTCACTTATAATGCTGATATCCACCTGGCAGCATGTCCGGTATGAATATTACCTTGCCGTGAATGTGGCCCTGCTCTCAGCCGTTTGTATCAGTTTTACTCTCCAGCATGGATGGACCGATATCCGCAGGCTGGCAACCAGAATGTCGTCAGATGCTGATGAAGCTGAATCCAAAGAGGGGGGTAAAGAGGAGAGACAAAAGAGCAAAAAACAGAAAAAAATCCACAAGAAAGGATCCGGATCATCACAATCAGGTTATCTAGCCGTAGCTTTAGTGGTTCTTACTGTCGGACTCGGAGTTCTGTTTGCGTTTACATCAGCCTCACTCAGCTACTCAAATGCTGCAGCAGATTCGATACGGATGAATCCCGATTGGCGAGAGTCTCTTGAATGGATGGGGAATAATACTCCGGAAACCGGGGTGAATTACTACACTATTTACAATCCCAAAACGTTTCAGTATCCCGCTGAAGCATATGGTGTTATGTCCTGGTGGGACTATGGGCATATGATCACCTATATTGCCAAACGGATCCCGAACGCCAACCCGTTCCAGTCAGGAGTTACAGGTCCAACGGGATCAGCAAACTACTTCATGTCCATGTCAGAAGATGAGGGAAATCAAGTCCTTGACCGCGCCAAAACCCGGTATGTAATCACCGATATCGAAATGGATACAACTAAATTCTGGGCAATGGCGACCTGGTATAATACATCAGTTGGTGCTAACCCTTACCAGATGACGCTCCTTACCCCTGCGCAGAACAATCAAAACAGTTACGAGTCAGTCCTTCTTAATACCCAACCCTATTATCTTACGATGATCTCGCGCCTCCATAATTTTGACGGTTCGCTCAAAACTCCCACGAGTGCCTATTATATAGAATATGCCGACCCGAGCATTTCACACGTCTCCCTTCCGGTGATCACAGACGCAGAAGCAGTAAACGCTTCAGATGCCGTCAGTCGTGCGGCTGAATATAACCTCAGAGCACCGGCAGGTTACCACGCTGCTGCGTTAAGCCCTGCCATCACGTTCCCCATCGAAACCGTACCTGCACTGAGGCATTACCGGCTGGTGCATGAATCTCCCAGCAATGTATTCAACTCGAATATCACTGATATGAAATATGTCAAAGTGTTTGAATATGTAAAAGGTGCGCATATTAAGGGTGATGGGATTATCCAGGTTCCGGTGATCAGTAATACCGGCAGAACATTCACGTACCAGCAAGCGAGTGTTAATGGTGAATTTATTGTGCCATATTCAACAACCGGAAATCCCTATGGAGTAAAGACGATCGGCAAATACCGGGTCATTGCTACAGGACGCGAATACGAAGTGCCCGAATCCGCTATAATGGAAGGCACAACAATCCAGTAATTTTTCCTTTTTGAATGGTCACAAACCAAACCTTTTGATTGCAGGAATTTAATATACGGATAACACGATTATGGTCCGGTGTTCCGCGATTTACGGGGAAATTTTCTCTCATCATGAGATGGATAACCATGATGAGAACAGTACCCGGCTGAAGGCAGCCCTCGGCGGCGTACCGGAAGGAATACCGGTGATAGCGCCGATTTGTGCACCGGAGAGTGATCTTGCCAGGGTTCATACACCATCATTTATCAATATGATCAGGGAATTTTCTTCGCACGGGGGACAATATTTTCTTGACCAGAACACCTATGTTGATGCAGAGACATTTATTGTAGCTTCCTGCGCAGCAGGGGCTGCAGTAGAAGCGGTGAATCGTTCAATCGATGGCGAATCCTGTTTTGCCTTTGTCCGTCCTCCAGGACACCATGCTGAACCTGACCGGGCTATGGGTTTTTGCATTTTCAACAATGTTGCAATTGCTGCAAGGGCAGCACTGGATCGTGTCAAAAAAGTTGCGATTATTGACTGGGATCTCCACCACGGGAATGGTACACAGAAAATTTTTTTCGCGGATGACGATGTGCTCTTCTGTTCAATCCACCAGGGTAACATCTTTCCTCATACCGGCTGGGTGGATGAAATAGGTACCGGAAAGGGCAAGGGATTTACTATCAACGCACCTCTGCGAGCTGGATCATCCATAGCCGATTATCGTTTTGTTTTTCAGGAAGTGTTTATCCCAGCTCTCGAACAGTTCAGACCCGACACTGTGATCGTGTCTGCAGGCCAGGATGCACTTTTTGATGACCCGAAAAGTGGTATGCTTCTGTTTCCGCCTGATTTTGGTATTCTTACTGCGATGTTGATGAAAGCGACCGATCAACCGTTAGCACTCATCCTCGAAGGAGGGTATGGACCTTCACATGGCGAGGCCATCAGCCAGATCTTTTTTTCTCTCAAGGGATCATCTGATCCGTCAGGTGACGGGGAGCCTCGCCGTACTACCCAAGATATTGTGGGGGTACTCAGGAAGATGAGGATGTAGTTTCTGTATCAGTAAAAACACCTTTATACCAGAATAGACATCATTTTCCAATATGTTAGCAGAAGAGATCACTCTCGGAATGCGGGCGCGGTACCCGCGGACCGGCACTACCGGCATCATCCTGCGCATCGAACAGGTACGGGGAGAGGTGTTTGCCGAACTGGACAGTACAAGCCTCCTGTACCGCATTGATACTCTTATTCCGGCATCCGGTCCCGAGAAATCAACAAAGGCATTCATTGATGACGCAAAGAAAGTAATCGAAAAGGAACGAGCGTTTGCTTCTGGGAGCGAACTGCAGGATGCGTGGAAAAATATCGACCAGAGCTGCGAAGGAGGTGGTTAATCCTCCAGCCCGATAGTAGTCAGTTTTACCGATTCTACTCCTTTCTGTGACATTAGTCGTTCAGCCAGTGCCTTAAGCTGAGTCCCGTCTCCCCTTAGCAGGATCACTTCAAGGCAACGATTCTCGGTTACATGAGAATGGAGAGATGCCTGGATTATTGCTTTAAATTCGTGCTGGATATCAGTAAGCATCGTTAACAGGCCACGCTGGTCATGATCGTAGATCATCGTGATTACTCCCTGCCGATCTCCCTTAACATCCGCCATCCACTTATAGTGCTGGATATAGCTCCGAATCGCATCCCGTATCCCTTCTGATCTTGAAGAATAGCCACGATAATTGATGATTTCGTCGAACTGGTCGAGCAGGTGCTTGGGCAGGGATATCCCAATGCGTGAGAGCTCATTATCCATCGTCATAGAGATCCTCATGATTGTATGATGCCACAAGAATGTTTAACGTTTCGATAAAATATCGGCAATAGTAATACTTGCTAGTGCTTGGCTCAGAATCTGCATTCAAGGAGTGAAGAGTGTGGGAAAACTGCAGGTTTTCCACCGATAGGCGTCCTCACTGGTTATGTATAAGTATGCCCAATATATACAGAGTAAGGAGGTTCGATTTCATTTGCATGACGTGACAGTTCCCAGTGTCAATATAGGTGTCGTAGGTCATGTCGATCACGGCAAGACTACGCTCGTAAACGCTCTCACGGGGACGTGGACAGATCGGCATAGTGAAGAAGTGAAGCGAGGCATTTCGATCCGTCTTGGGTATGCTGACGCAACATTTTACCGGTGCGAGAGGTGCGAAGGTAATGACACCTTTTCAACCAACCCAGATTGCCCGGTATGCGGCGGAAAGGGAACACCGTTTCGTTCCGTATCCTTTGTCGATGCCCCTGGACATGAGACACTCATGGCTACGATGCTTTCTGGTTCGGCATTAATGGATGGGGCGATGCTGGTCATCGCTTCAAGCGAGAAATGTCCGCAGCCACAGACAAAAGAGCATCTGATGGCACTGGAACTTGTTGGTATAAAAAATATTGTGATTGTCCAGAGCAAGATTGACGTAGTCAGCCAGAAAGAGGCGATCGATAACTACCATGAGATCAAAAATTTCATAAAAGGGACAATCGCTGAGAACGCCCCGATCATTCCGGTCTCCTCCCAGAAAGGAATCAATATCGGTGCTCTCGTGCAGGCACTCGATAAGACAATTCCCGAACCAGTACGGGATCCCAATGCCGAACCTGTAATGCTTATCGCTCGTTCATTCGATGTCAATAAACCTGGTTGTAACTGGAAAGACGTAAAAGGTGGCGTCGTCGGAGGGTCTCTTATTCGGGGCATCCTCCGCGAAGGTGACGATATCGAAATTCGGCCAGGCAGGCAGACACAGATCGAAAACAGGATAAAATGGATTCCTATCACTACAAAAGTCACGTCAATCAATGCCGGTTCTCATAAAGTAGTTGAGGCCACTCCCGGAGGACTCCTTGGCGTCGGGACCAAACTCGATCCAGCTCTGACAAAAAGCGATGCACTTGCAGGACAGGTACTGGGTTACGAGAGTAAACTTCCCCCGGTATGGGATAAAATCCGATGCCGGGTTACGCTCATGGAAAGGGTAGTAGGAGCAACAAATGAGCTGGTTATTGAACCATTGAAACACAGCGAACCGCTGATGCTCTCAGTCGGGACGGCGGTGACTGTAGGTATTGTCAGCAATACAAAAAAGGATACTATTGAGATTCAGCTGAAGCGTCCTGTATGTGCAGAACTGGGTTCAAGGATAGCGATCAGCCGGCAGGTGGGAGCACGCTGGCGGTTAATAGGGATGGGAGTCCTGAGCGAGTGAAGATCCTTCTGGACGCCAATGCACTCATGATGCCGGCGCAGTTCCAGATTGATCTCTTCGATGAGCTTCGCATGCTTCTTGGAGCATTTGAACCACTCGTGTTATCAGGTGTTATAAGGGAGCTTACCGGAATTTCACGGATAAAAGGGCGTGACGGTGCCGCCGCCCGGCACGGTCTTGTGCTTGGTGAGAGATGCACTGTCATAGATAGTGGCGATCTGAAATCAGGATCTGTCGATGCGCAGATGATTGAATATGCGGCCCTGAATGCCTGTATGGTGGTTACCAATGACCGTCGTATCAGGGACGCACTGTTCACACGCGGTATTGGCGTGATATCAATGAGAAATCAGAAAAAACTGGAGATATTGCGGAGGTAATGTATGTATCATAGGTTGATGCTCGAAGACAAAGTGCGGGTGCCCCCCCAGCGACTGGGTGAAAAACTTGAAAAAGTGATTCTTGAGGTCCTGCAGGAGCAGCTTGAAGGCAGCATCGATAAGGAGATTGGGATCTTCATTTGTGTGACGAAAGTCCAGGATGTTGGTGAAGGCGAACTCGTACCCGGAGACGGAGGCGTTTATTATGATGTAAAGTTTGAAGCCATGGTGCTCCGTCTTACACTGCAGGAGGTCATTGAAGGACTTGTTGTTGAGACGACGAGTTTCGGGGCTTTTGTCAGCCTCGGTCCCATTGATGCTATGCTGCATGTAAGTCAGATCTCGGATGAGTATATCAACTACGATGAGAAGAATGCCAGGCTCATCTGCCAGGAGTCAAAACGGTTTATTGGCGTTGGTGATGTAGTCCGTGTCCGCATAGTGACTCTCTCCCTGAATGAGCGTGAGCCACGTGACAGCAAGATCGGACTCACGATGCGACAGGCAGGGCTTGGAACTACTCTTTGGCTTGAAGAAGAGATGAATAAGGAGAAAGAAAAAGACCTGAAATCCTCGAGTGCACCAAAAGAGGCAGCAAAGGAGAAGGGCAAGAGCAAGAGGAAGGAGAATGCCACCGGCGAATAAGAAAAAACAGGGAAAAGTCTGCCGTGACTGTCACCGGGTTGTGGATGGTGAAAACTGCGTAATCTGCGGGACGTCAAATTTGAGCGAAGACTGGTCCGGCTACCTAGTTATTATCGATCCGGAAAATTCCGATGTGGCAAAACGGATGAACATCAAACTTCCGGGTCGTTATGCTCTGAAGGTCCGCTGATGCTTAATCTTCCCGAAGAGCACCGGAAACTTTTCCAGGAGCCCTTTGGAGAATTGCACCGGAACCTTGATGAGATTATTCCGGAAATTTTAGGCCACATTGTATATGCTGTCGGCGATGTTGTTACCCACAACCTTCAGAAGAAGGGTATCGTCCCGGCAGTCGCTGTCGTTGACGGTTATACCATGCGCTCACCGTGCAGAAAGGTGCCGTTAATCTGTGGGGAGTGTATCAGGGTGAAAAATCCCGCCGGCACATTGACTGACGATCTGATCCGCGCACTTGAACATGCGGTTGAGCATCCTCCGGCTACCGTTATTGTTGATGGAGAGGAGGATCTCGCGGTGATCCCGCTGGTGATCGCAGCTCCTGATGGTGCAATTGTGTTATATGGACAACCACGTCATGGAGTAGTTCTCCGCACAGTAAATTCCGAAGCAAAATATATCGCCCAACAATTCCTTAGCCACTTTATCCGCTCGGATGCATAAATTTTCATTTTTATTCATGATATCCTTGTATTCCCTTTTTTTGATATTATCCGTGTCTACGTAAGGCTCATAGTATAAATAACCCGGTTTCCAATAATTACAGGATATCGATGGACATTGAGATCATAAGCGATAAAAGAAATGAGCTTTTATCCAGAAGAGAGGTTCAATTCAACCTCAAATACGATGGCGCAACCCCCTCCCGTATGCAGATAATCGGCAAACTTTGTGCCCTGCTCAATGTAAAAGAGCAACAGGTAACACTTGATACTCTGCACAGCAGTTTTGGGAAAACAGAGATCAGCGGTTCAGCACGCATCTATGATAATGAAGAGAGGAGGAGTAAGACAGAACGTCCCTACCTTGCAGCGCGCGGAATGCCTAAGCCAAAAGAAGAGGGGACAGCGTAACGATGGCAGCAGCAAAGAAGGCAGCAGGACAAAAGGGGCAAAACAGAAGTGCATATTTCAAGATCGAGGGTGCAAAAGTTGCCACGAACAAAAAATACTGCCCACGCTGTGGACCTGGCGTAATGATGGCGGACCACAAGGACCGGACCACCTGCGGAAAGTGCGGATATACTGAATTCAGAAAATAAATTCAATGCCTGTTTTTGGGCAGATACTGGGAATTGAGGGGACAGCATGGAACCTCAGTGCCGCTCTTTTTAATCACGATCTCATTTCACTTGTCTCCCGACCATACAGACCGGCTCTGGGTGGAATTCACCCTCGTGAAGCAGCACAGCATCATGCATCAGTAATGAAAGATCTCATCTCTTCGGTCCTTCAGGAACCGGAGAAGGTTACAGGAATTGCATTCTCGCAAGGCCCTGGACTCGGACCATGCCTGAGGACAGTTGCAACTGCAGCCCGATCGCTCGCATTGGCACTGGATATTCCTCTGGTAGGTGTTAACCATTGTATAGCTCATGTAGAAATCGGGTGTTTTGCCACAGGATGCCGTGATCCGATCGTTCTTTATGCAAGTGGTGCGAACACCCAAGTAATAGGGTACCTGAACAGGCGGTACCGGATATTTGGGGAGACGCTCGATATCGGCATCGGCAATGCACTTGACAAGTTTGCACGGTCAAAGAATTTTCCTCATCCCGGCGGTCCGATCATCGAGACCCAGGCAAAAAACGGACAATACATCGAATTGCCGTATACGGTCAAAGGGATGGACCTTGCATTCTCAGGACTTGTTTCAGCAGCGCAAGCCAGCAAGGAAACACTCCCCGACGTATGCTTCAGCTTGCAGGAAACCGCCTTCGCAATGTGTGTTGAAGTGACCGAGCGTGCCATGTCGCTTTCCGGAAAAGACGAGGTGCTTTTAGTTGGTGGCGTGGGAGCAAATCGGCGGTTGCAGGAAATGCTTCGTATAATGTGTGAGGCTCGCGGGGCGAAGTTCTATGTTCCCGAACAGAAATACCTCGGCGACAATGGCGCGATGATCGCTTACACGGGAAAACTGATGCTGGAGAGCGGTTCGTCCATTCCTGTTGAGGATTCACAGATCAAACCATCGTTCCGCTCCGATGAAGTCGAAGTGACTTGGAAGCATAAGATTACCCGGTCAGGTAATCATATACTCCCGGGGTATAATACCCAAAAAAAAGGTGCGGAGGCAGTTGTAACGGTCCAGAATGATCAAGTGGAAAAGCACCGGGCTTCGAAACTGTATCGCGTGCCCGCGCTCGATAAACGACTTATAGCAGAGCGGACCCGAGCGGAGGCACGGTTGATCGCCGCCGCACGCAAAGGAGGAGTACGCACACCAATCATGAGTGACATCACCGCAGATACAATAGTGATGGAGCTGATAAAGGGGAAACTGTTAACTGAGGATCTCAATGAAGAAGGAGCCTACAAAGCGGGGCAAATAATCGGCAAGCTCCATGCAGCCGGGATAATACATGGCGATCTCACGACCAGTAACATGATCCTGTGTGAGCATGACGGTACGTGTGTGCTGATTGATTTTGGGTTAGCACAAGTGAGTTCCGAGATCGAGCAACGCGGGGTGGATGTTCACGTCCTTTTCCAGACACTGGAGAGCACGGCACCTGAACGTGCTGATATACTAAAAGCAGCATTTGCGGCTGGATATGCAGAGACATTTGTGGAAGCTGAACAGGTCATCATGCGTGAACATGAGATCGAACTAAGGGGGAGATATTTATAATACTCACTATGGTTTCGAGCAACGCTGATAAAGTGAGGGAGGTTGCGGAATTTTTTGGCAGCACTCTTGAAGTGACTCATGTATCCCTTGATATTCCTGAACTTCGCTCTGAAGACGTGAGCGAGATCTCACGACAGAAGGCGCAATATGCATTCGATCGTCTTCTTACCCCACTCATTATCGATGACACCACCTTTTCCATAGACGCCCTGAAAGGATTTCCCGGTCCCTATGCCGCATATGTGCTGCACACAATCGGTAACGCCGGAATTCTCAAAATTATGAAGGATGTGGAGGATCGGAACGCACACTTCACGACAGCGATTGCATTCGCGGATAACGACGGGATCCGTGTCTTTTCTGGCACGATCCACGGCAGGATCGTTACGATGTCCCGGGGGATAGGGGGATTTGGGTATGACCCGATCTTCGAAATAGAGGAGCGGACACTTGCAGAGCTCCCGATTGAAGTAAAAAGCAGAATGTCTCACCGGGCGCTGGCGCTTACTGCGTTCCGGGACTGGTTCATACGGGAATACAGACCATTGAGCACGTGACACAAATGGTTAATAAGTCTCACAGCTTTGTAATAAGGGCAGACAGGAGTGTGTTTCTATGGCAAAATTCCCCGAAGCCGAAGCTCGATTACTCAACGTGAAAATATGTATGCATTGCAACGCCCGCAATGCAATCCGCGCTACCAGCTGCCGCAAGTGTGGCTACCAGAATCTTCGCCCCAAGAACAAGGAAAGAAAAGCATAATTTTTTTCTTTCACTATCAGCCATTTTTCATTAAACATGTTATAAAAGTTACTTTGGCTTTAATGCCATTTTTTTCTGTTTTATAAAAAGAATCTGAACATTATAACGTCATGCCGAATAATAGGTTACCCGTTTCCCTTTCCTTGCATATTGCCCTGCAAACGTCTCGATGTTCCGCTTGTACCCTATCCGTTCACTGAAACCCAAGATACGGAGTTTCTCGCGCACCCGCATCACATCCGCCTCATCCGCCCAATCTTTTGTGTATATATAGATAACTTTTCGGTTATCACGTGATTCCGGATTGGGTTTTGATGTGCTCACTTTTGCAGATATGCCGAGATCGTGTGCGACGGTCGCGTCGCGGACCTTCTTCCATGCCGAATCGATAAGCCCGGGCTCTTGAAAAATCAGCCATTTTCCCGCGTTTTCATCTTCGATTGCCTCTGGAGCGCTGTCTGGTGCATCCTGCACGATCCAGTACGTCTGCGTGGTCTGAGATGGGATCACACCTTCACCATTACAGAGCATGGTATAGATTGTATCGATATCGGAAAATCGTTTCAGCATCGCCTCAGCTAGCTGCGGATATTCACGAGCGAACATGTCAAAAATCTCGGAGAGTTCCGCTTTGAAGTCATTGCCGCCCTCGACCAGTGCATAAAGATATTTGCCCTGTGTCTGGAGCCCCCGGGTCAGGGAATGCTCAAAGATACCGTATGCCACATCAGCCAGGGCTTCGGGATCGGCTTCTGTCATAAGTACCAGTCAGATGTTGGTAAGAAAATAGTTTCTGTATTGATCCTGCTGTCGCAGTACCGAGCAAATTCCGACCGGAGTTACTGGGTTTATTGTCAGTTTTGTTATCGCAATCGGCGTAAATGAACGGTAATTTATTGCAGTCTTCGAATGGTTTATGAGCGTACGGTACGTACATGTACTAACTATGGAATGGAAACGTGACTGGGGCCTTACCGGCAGGGTCTGGCTGACGATGTTCTTATTGTTCATCCTCTACCTGGTATTCATGACGATACTCCTAGCATTTGGAGCGGGTCTCTGGTTAATCGTATTATTAGCTGTAGGAATGGGATTAGTCCAGTACTTCTTCTCTGATAAGCTGGTACTCTGGTCGACGAGGGCACGTATCCTCGAAGCTGATGAATATCCTGAACTGCACCAGATGGTAGAGAAGCTCTGCAAAGAGGCTGACCTTCCCCTCCCTAAGGTTGCAATCATGCAGAGCCCGGTCCCTAACGCTTTTGCAACAGGTCGGAGTCCAACACATGCGGTCGTTGCTTGCACAGACTCAATTATGCGCCTCCTGAATAAGGATGAACTTGAGGCTGTCCTCGCTCATGAGCTTTCCCACGTGAAGAACCGAGACATCCTGACCATGACGATGGCCAGCTTTATCGCGATGATAGCTTCGATGATTATGCAAAGCTTCTTCTTTTCTGCACTGTTTGGAGGACGTGACCGGGAAGGGGGTGGAACGATCATTGTCTGGATTGTCTCGATCGTTGTGTACGCTGTAAGTACCCTGCTTATTCTCGCACTTTCACGGTACCGCGAATTAGCAGCAGACCGAGGCAGTGCTTATATTACGAAAAATCCAAGGGCACTGATCTCTGCATTAAACAAGATTAGCGGACGGATGGATGTAGTGCCGGTCGAGGCAAAGGCAAAAATTGAGAGCGCAAATGCATTTTTTATCATTCCGGCACTCTCAGGGAAGACTATCATGGAGCTCTTTTCCACTCACCCTCCACTTGAAAAGCGGATTGCAAATCTTGAGGCAATAGAATCTGAAATGCACGGGTACTAACACTCCGGCTTCATTTTTTTTTTTTGATATCATTTCTAATTCTTATTATCCGGTCAACACTTCGTCCGGTTAAAACACATCGTATTAATACACGAGTATTGCCTTCCAGATCATTCTGACCACTGACCTTCTCTTTGTCATGTCTGGGTATACCGGGGGCGTGTCAAAAAGGCCTATATTTATATCTGCCGGGACTCATTGAACTAATAATAAAGGTGGTTTTTCCTTGCTCTCTGTCTTATTGATCGATGATGAACCCGCGTTGCTCGAAGTGCTCAAGCTGTTCTCCGAACGTTCCCGTGAGATGAGTGTCCATACCGCACAATCAGCAACCGAGGCACTAAAGATTCTTCCGGAAAAAACCTTTGATGCCATCATCGTCGATTATGATATGCCGGAGCTCAATGGAATTGAATTTTTAAAAATTCTCCGCTCGGAAGGGGATACAACACCGGTGATAATTTTTACGGGTGTCGGGCATGAACACACAGCAATCGAAGCAATCAATAATGGTGCAAACTTTTTCTTACAAAAAGGCGAAGACCCGCAGATGCAGTTCCGCGAACTGGTCACCATGGTTAAAACAGCTGTGGAAAGGACATATCTTGGAAGAAATCTGGGCTCAACCAAGCGGATTATTTTGGATATGATCAATTTTTCATCTGATCCCAGCTTTGCGATAGATCGTGAAGGAGTGGTTGTGGCGTGGAACGCTCCCATGGAACAGCTGACAGATATTAAAGCAAGCGATATAATTGGAAAAGGTGATTATGCCTATTCAGAACCTTTTTTTGGAACCCGAAGAAAAATGCTCATAAATCTCATATTCGAGCCTGATGATGTGATCAGGCAACAAAAATATATGATAGTCAGCAGGGTCGCAAAAGGCCCGATTATTGCGGTCACAAAAGCAGTAAAAAAGGATGGAGGTGATTGGACAATCTGGACAAAAGCTATGCCGGTATATGATGGTCAAGGAAATTTCATTGCAGCTGCCGGAATGATGCGCGACGTCACGGCGACATTTAAAGATGTAATAATTCGTGATGAAGCGCAGGAAGCTGCGGCACATCTTGCAGACGTTGCCTCCCAAAAGTCTTCCAAGCCCGCAGGGAAGATGTTTGATAAGTTTCTCGGTAAAGCCACAGCCTATTACAAGGAAGGGGTTAGTCTGTATATTCGGGAAAAGAAATATACTGAAGCGATTACGGCGTTCGATAAAGCCCTGGAGATTGACGATAAACTTCCGCATGTCTGGAATGACAAGGGCCTCTGTTACCGGGAAATGGGTGACAATATCAGTGCGCTCAAATCATTACTTCGGGCGGTGGAACTTGCGCCGGAAAATCCCGAACTTCTTTTTAATCTGGGTGAGACACTCGAAATGATTGGGGTATTGTATATGAGCAACAAATATCTCGAATCGGCAATCCAAACATTCAAAATGGTAGCAAACCAGATGCCCAATAACGCGAGTGCATGGAACCATATCGGTGTATGTTATAAAGAGATGGGAAATCCTGATGAGGCAAAATTCAACTTTGATCGTGCCAGGGATATCCATATCTGGAAAAAGGACACACCGATCATACCCAAACGGGATGAATTTCTTAAATAAGTACGAAGGTCTTTCCTGAACTGATTGCATTCCCGGCGAGGTCTTGTGAGGGGATTGCTATCAGACCGGTAATTACTTTTTTACCACTTTGGTGGACGGAACGCGAGTATAGGTAAACACTTCATACCATTATTTTTTATTTCTTAAAATTAGAGGATGGGAATGATTAATACTCCTGCTCGCTAAAATTGTAAAGCATCATTGCATCGATGGTCTAGTGGTATGACTTAGGCCTTCCAAGCCTATAGCCCGGGTTCAATTCCCGGTCGATGCATCGGGCTCGTGGTCTAGTTGGCTATGACGTCGCCTTCACACGGCGAAGATCTCGTGTTCGAATCACGACGGGCCCATGCAGTTTTGGACAAGTTTAATACAATCAAGGTCATTTCATTCAAAAAAAATGCTATTATTATCCTCACCAATACGGACCTGCCATGATCAGGACATCAGAAAGCAACCGTTTCGGGACATGGTAAACCCCGGCGGAATCCCTTTCCAGTAATTGGTGGTTCCGTCACTGCCGACCTGTACCGGAACCGCCTGTTCATGCCTGGACCAGGTTTCCAAACATGGAGTCCAGAGGAAATGAGTGGTGAGCGGGTGTACCTGACTGGGGTACCCCCCCGGAGGATGAGGGAACGGGGTAACCCTACCAGCTCGCAAGCCTTGGTCAGCACCGTCGCCTTCATATGCTGGATCCCTTCCCACCTTGCAGCTTATTGCTCACCCTGACGGTCCATCCCCCACCAATATATCCTTCCCTGACTAATATTCCCGAACAAAGGAGATCTTATGCAGGTCACCCCTTCCATCCATGCGATCAGGCACTCGTTCAGGATCCCGATCGGACCCGGTATGAATCTCGACCGTTTTGTGTACTCCTATCTTGTCTATGGAAACACAATTACCCTGATCGATACGGGTGTAGCTGGCTGCGAGAAAGAAATTTTTGAATCCATCAGATCTACCGGTCGCGATCCATCAGAGATCGCTCTTATCGTCCTTACCCATTCACACCCTGACCACATAGGAGCGGCACGGGCAATTCGGCAGATGACCGGGTGCAGCATAGCGGCACATACGGCTGAGAGGTCATGGATTGAGGATATCGGTCTCCAGAACCGCGACCGTCCGGTGCCCGGGTTCGCCACGCTTGTGGGAGGACCCGTACAGGTTGATCACGAACTGGTGGACGGGGATACGATCGAACCCGATGAGACCCGGGCTGGGGAAATGCTCGTGTTCCATACGCCGGGCCATTCGAAGGGTTCAGTCTCTCTTTTCCTGCACAGAGAAGGGGCGCTCGTATCCGGTGATGCAGTCCCGGTTGCAGGCGACCTGCCGGTCTATGATGATGCCGCCGCTTCCGTGAAATCTATAAAAAGGCTCCGGGGAATAAGCAGTATCCGTGTTCTTCTCTCATCCTGGGACGAGCCACGGGCTGGGGATGCTGCGTACCGCCAGATGGACAGTGCACTTGAATATCTCCAGAAGATCCATGAGGCCGTACTTGCCTCTGCAGGTGATGGCTCTCCTGATCCGATCGTACTCGCCCAGCGAACTGCCGCAGCTCTCGGGCTGCCTCCCCGGGTGGTTAATCCGCTTCTTGCCCGAACCTTTGCGGCAAACCTTAAAGTAAGGAACAAGAAGAACCTGTTGGCAGATTTTTGAGGGCGATCTCAACCGGGAATCATTAGAATAGTGCAACTATTTCTGTTGCCGCACGTTAACCAGCCAGTTCTCAAACTCAAGATAAAACTGTACAATCCGCTCGGCCTCATCCGGTGTACGCACAGCAGCCTTTTCACGATAATAGCATGCCCGGTCCTCTGCATGCCAGTGGTCTTTCTCACCATCTATGGGGAAGAGTTCTGCCTCGTCTTTTACCCGACATAGCTCGTTTGTCAGATTGTGACAGGACGCTGTACGCACAGGGGGTTTAAGCGGTTTCACGGCACATCTCGTCTCAGAATACCCGTCCCAGTGATCATTAACCGGGAACCCGGCTTTTGCGAGAGGCCGGTCCCATGTTGCATCAACGAGTATCCAGCGGCAACCGATCTGCACACGGCAGGCAAGGTGGTGTGCTATCGGGAGTCGTTCAGCCTGTTTCCGGAGTCCTGACGGATAGCGGAGATCCGGGTCGTTCCACGAAAAGGCGATTGTTGCATACACCACGCTTACATTCAGTTTCCTGAACATTTCTGCGAGCAGGTAGTGCTTGGGACCACATGATCCTTTACCCGCTTTGAGTAACTGTATCTCTGAGGTTTTGGGGTCGGACACAGGCACAATAAGCGAGTACGGGATGTCACGGATATGGGAGAAGATCGAGATCATACTCTCGCGGGTATCAAGGCCATGCGTCCATTCTGCAAACGTATTATTAATCAGCGAAGTCATTACCGGATTTACCATCAGCTTACCCGATCAATCCACTCAGTAGCCTGACTCTGCATGGATTCGGTGATCGTTACTATTTGATCGTTACTATTATGATCCTGGAAGAAACAAAAAACATTTCTTTCTCTATCTTTCCCTCAAGGACGGCAATCCTGCAATCAGATCAGATAAGAGATCGGTGTATTTATCACCTTAATACCCGACAGTTCTCTCAAAGTGATCTTTATTGAGGGACTCAAGGAGATACGACGTGGTTTGTTCCTGACTCATGACATGAAAACAGATTACCAGCGGGATCGCGAGGCACCGGGCTGCAGGAAAACATGTATGCAGTCCCGCTATGCCGGATTTCCGGCATGCAGACGGACTGCGTGCAATAGCAAAAGTGAAGTTACGCGTTTTTCATCTTGGCTTTCGCGACGAATCCGTCCTTGCCGATATAGTACATGAAACCGGATTCTTTTGCGATCTTTTCAGTGCCGACTTTCTTCTTCTTGCCGGTCTTGTTGTGCTTCATCGGAGCAGCCCAAACGTAGCCGTCCTTGCCAATGAAGTAAAGATATCCTTTTTCGCGTTGAATCTTTTCTTTTCCAATTTTGGTTCCCATTTAAACACCTCAAAACCTCTATCGGGTTTTGATAATGAGAGTTAACGCCTGATAATATAAAAGGTTTCCGTCGGAAGCCCGTCGAAGTCTGAATTTTTACCAAAATTTTGAGGGTATTTTTAGTATTGTGACACACTATTAAGGCCGATTAGAGTCCCTTTATAATCGCTCTGTTTTGGTTATTTCGGTCAAATTTCAGGTTTAATCAGCAGTTGCGCCGTTAATCTTGTGAGAAGGAGAAGCGCATTCCCCGCAGCTCCGACAGGGACGGTCCCGGGAGGCAGGGCATAAACCTTTTTTTGGCGGGTGCAGGAACAGAACCGCCCGTGGGGCTCAGGACTGGCGTCCCATCCGGTGATTTTCATGGTTATAACCACACCGGCATTCCGGAATGTTTGTGTCAGTGTCCCCTTCTGTCCACAAGGCGTCTCGGGCGTCCTCTCAGTTTATGGAGTTCGAGCCCGCCGGGACCAGTGAAGTTGAAAATGATGGGGAAATTCCCGTCATGATAAAGGTGAGCAAGGCCGGGCTTGTTCTTTAAGAATCGGTCAATAAACTGATCCTCAACCAGCTTTTTATTGCAACGATCCACATCAAAACATTCCAGGCTTACGCGGAGAGCTGCTTCACCGGATACTTCTCCATCATACAGGAATGCTTCGTACTCGCCGGTCAGATATTCCATACTCTTGTGCTGGAAAACTGCTGCCTCGACATCAACCCGGTTTATGGAATTTGCATAGACCCATACTGTCTCAGCTTCCCGCTGGGGGTTGAATATCCGCATATGGGTCCTGCCGCACCTGCACCGGTTACGGGAAATGACAACCGTCGTGTCCTCAGTATCATAATTGATCAGGAGCATTCCGGTCTTTTCCCCGACCGGCAGAAGCGTTGTCAGTACTGACCGCCCGCACTCCCCGTCTTTAACAAATGATTTCATGCGGGGATCATACACATCAAGATGTACAAGATCTTCAGGAACGTGGAGGCCGGCCAGCTGCATGCATTCTCCGCACATCGTTCCTTCAGTGCTGCCATAGGTATTGTAGACAGGACACTCCCATTGTTCTGCAAGGTAAGTGCGGGATTCATCGGCAAAACTCTCACCTCCTGCAACAAGCTTATTGATTGAAATCTGTGAAGGTTGAAGACCCTCAGCAGTGAGCCGGCGTGCAAGCCTGAGCAGTTTGAAGACGCTCCCTACAATTGCCGTTGGCTTGTAATTTCTCAGAACCCGCGATTCAAATGTGCATTTACCGACAGGGATAATACACATCCCTATACGCTGGGCCGCTATCGTCATTGTATTCGCGCCTACATTCATACCGTACGAGGCACAGACCACGACCCGATCCGTATTTGAGAATCCCTGCGAGACAAAGCTTCTGGCATACTTCTCGGCATACCGCTTCCAGTCATCCCAGGTAAGAAAGAATCCTTTTGGAATGCCGCTGGTACCGCTTGTTTCCTGGATCGAAAACAGGTTGTTCCAATCAGTGGAAAGAAATTCAAATTCAGGGTTGACAGGGGGTTGGTGTTCCCGTATAGTATGACCCGAAACAACCGGGAGACTGATCAGGTCTTCATGTTCACGGATCTCATCAGGATTGATCCTGTTTTCACGAAACCAGTTCCGGTAAAAAGGAGAGTGTTCAGCGGCATATTGCACCGTGTAGCGCACCCGTTCATCTATCAGAGCATCAAGATCTCCCCGTTCCATCGTCTCGATTTCCTGATCATAATACCGGTCCACTGACATTAAGGAGAATTAAAAGAGGGATTGTTTATAAGTTGCGCAGCATGCAGTATGACTCATCCTGTCTTTTCTGCCTCGATTTCCAGCCGGACCATGCCAATGTGAATTGCCCCGTTGGTATCTGCCGGAACATCGAAAGGTACTGGTCAATGAGGGCTTCAATAAATGCCGTGTGCAGATCCTCTGGTATCCGGTGCAGGTAGGGGAGCCACGTAGTCCGGATCCAGCTACCAAAGTCTTGCCGTGTCCGGAACACTATGTCTTTTGGGATCAGCTCCACAAGGACTGACGCAAGCCCTGTATCTGACAGCCATTTTCTATATTCTTCGATGCCGAAAAAACCGAAGGCGAACGAGAAGCCCTTAAAGTACTGACGCCAGCACTGGTTCCCCAGCAGGACATTGAGCGCCCTGAACACCTGATCTGCATTCCCTTTACCTCCCATCTGGATTAAGATCCTTCTTCCAGGGCGCAGACTTCGGGCAATACCGGAAAGTACCGGACGGTGATTATTCACCCAGTGAAGTGCAGCACTTGAGAAGATGACATCAAATTCTTCAAAAAATTGTAATGCCTCTGCAGCCATCTCAATAAACAAGAGATTGGGATGCTGATTATCCGAGAAATGCCCGCGGGCAAACTGGATCATCTCCGGGGAACTGTCAACACCCACAACCGCCCCGTATGGAACGCTTTCTGCGATTGCAGCAGTCACTTTCCCATCACCACAGCCTCTATCGAGTACATGTTCGGACCCGCGGAGAGCAAGTTTTGCGATAAGTTCCTGTGCCCATTGCTGCTGCGCCTGAGAACTGGTGTGATAGTCAGCCGCATTCCATGAAAAGGACGGCGAATGTCCACGTGCCGGCATATTACATTCCTAAAAAAAGCATCAACGAGCCGATAAAATATTCGTGCTCGTAAGACTGAGTGATCAGAATGTCCCTGTTTTATTGTCTGTCACGTTTCATAATGTGATGGATTTTCTTGTACTTCCATCTTATCCTCACTGATAACTGCAACCTCTGCTGCAGGTACTGCCGGGCACGGGCATTTGATGACCTGGAAGAGAGTAAGGATAAAGCTGAACCCCAGATCGAAATCGATCCCCATCTTCCCCCTGAACTGAACGTCAGTCTTGACCTGCTTTATGGTTTCCTGGAAAAAGATCCCGCCCCCACGCTTACGTTCTATGGCGGCGAACCTCTCCTTCGGGCGGATCTGATTGACAGGATTGTCCGGGAGGCGCCAGTGCAGCAGTTCATGATACAGACCAACGGTCTCCTGCTCGACCACCTTTTTCCGGAAATCATCAACCGTTTCTCAACGATTCTTGTTTCTCTTGACGGACGGGAGGGACTCACGGATGCAAACCGGGGTGCAGGGACATACCGGAAGGTAATGGAGAATATTAAAAAAATCCGTCATGACGGGTATAACCGTGAGCTTATTGCCCGTATGACGGTAAACGAGAGCACGGATATTGCTGATGCAGTTCACTGGCTGTCAGACAACCCGGATTATTCCTTTTCCTCGATTCACTGGCAACTGGATGCAAATTTTACTAATGATTTTTCACATCGCCAGTTTGATGAATGGGTCCGGAAGAGCTACAATCCAGGTATCCTTAGTCTCGTGACAGACTGGGTTGATCATATGGAAAATGAGGGCGAGGTGCTGCGCTGGTATCCATTTCTCGACCCGGTGGAAGATCTGCTCCAAGGGCGCCGGAGCCGGCTGAGGTGCGGATCGGGTTATGCTAACTATAGCATTATGACTGACGGGTACATCGCCCCCTGCCCGGTGATGATTGGCATGGCAAAGTATTACGTGGGGCATATACGGGATGCTGACCCGCTGGACCTTGCAGTCATCACGGTAAACGGGGAATGCACTGAATGCAAAATTTTCGGATTTTGCGGGGGAAGGTGTCTCTATTCCAATATCACAAAACCGTGGGGAGAAGCCGGGCGGCAGGCAATCTGCAGTACTGTAGAATATCTTCAAAACTGCCTTACTGAAGCTCTTCCCAAGGTAAAAGATCTTATAACAGATGGGACAATTCATTCTTCAGATTTTTCCCATGAAAAATTCAATGGGTGTGAAATTATTCCCTAATTGAATGGCAATGGGAAAAAACTCTGGCCTCTATACAGATGTATTTATATTCTTGGCAGAAATATTTATAGGCAGATCAAAAGCTGCACGAGTAATACAATGGAAAGAAAGAGTTTTGGTGGCCCGAGAAACTTCGGTCCCAGAGAAATGACAAAGACAGTCTGCTCAGACTGTGGAAAAGAGTGCGAAGTCCCCTTCAAGCCAACCGAGGGCAGGCCGGTCTATTGCAGAGACTGCCTCCCGAAACACCGGAAACCCCGGTTCTGATCTCATAAATTTTTCTCCTTTTTAAGAGTTTTTACCGCGAAGTATTTTTTTATAAAAGATTTGCATCTTAAGACACTTCTTTGAATGAACCCAGCTGCGGTATAGCAATATCACTGAGAGACAGAGGAATGTGCTGCACGCGAGGGACTCCTTCCAGTCTTTCATGATTGCGACGCAAATGTTTACGGAGCGTGCAGATCAGGAGAACCGCAGGGGTCTTTCAGTGAGGTATTTTTATAGAGCACCGCTGCATTTGTATGCCATCACACCTGAGTCCTGAAGAACTCGAGGCAAAAGAGAGAAAATTCCATTGGGAGAACCTGGACTGGTGATTGCTCCCGGGTTATAGCGGTATTATTTATTTTTTCTTATGTCTTCCCGGAACCGGTGGAGAATATCGAACAGCATCAGCCGGAATTCTTTCCCGATTTCCTCCCACGATTTTGCATCCGTTACCGGCTGTTCTGCCGAATCACGATATTCGCTGTACACTTGAGTGTCAGCACTTCCTTCGTCAGCTTTCCGTTTCGGCTCCCACCAGAGCTGCCGCAGGATTGCATAATACCCGCTGGCGAGTACAATAAGAAAAATGAGCGGGACAACAAGGAATGCAATATACCAGGACGGTGTATAGAAATTTGTTGCAGCAATACTATCCACCCATTGGATGACCCGGAGTACAAAAAATATGAAAAAAACACTTCCGATTGCCTTGATGATCGGTGCAGGGAGGTTCAGCGGGAAGGCAAACACACCGAAGATGTCACCAACCAGGAGAGTGACAGCAATAATAATCAGAAGCCAGAAGTTTTCATTCAGGAATGTGACACAGGAATTATAAAACGAATTTGTAACGTAATAAGTCAGGATATTTGCAAGCACGACGATTATTAAAAAGCAGATAATCCCGATCATCCGGGAAACAAATACCCAGCTTAACGGTTTTTTCCTGTATGGCCACATACTGCTGCCCCAAAATTCTGTACAGGATTTGTAAGGGATATTAAATAGATTAGCGTATTTGCTGTCGGGCTATCGGAAAGACCTAGTATCCGTATTGCGGATCATCTGGTATGATGGTCAACTACAAGCGGTATGGGCTTTACCTGCTGAGGTGGCAGGCAAGTACACCGATTCTTGCCGGGGTCGGCATCCTTTTGGCCACGATGGGTTAGCTCGTCTCGGCACTTGTCGCAAACCTGATCGGTGGCCTGATATTTTTCTGGGTGGACCAGTTCATCTTCACATCCCAGTCGCTTGCCGCCCAGTGGGAAGTCAGAGATAATATTACGTGTGTGAACTGCGGAAGGATCGCACGGGGATACCGGCTGGTCAGGTCTGGTGATTACGACAGGTCACAGGATGCGCCTGAATTCCGGTGCGAGGAATGTTCAAAGAAAAAGTCTGAAGAATTAAAAGGACGGGGGGTAAAAATCGATTGATCGCCACCGAAAAAATGACGAATATCTATCCGTTCAGAACAATAGTCCCTGTCCCACCAAACCCATACTTTACTATTTTTTCCACCGGGTTTATGAAAAATTCCAGCATCTGCATGTATACCCCCCAAAACAGTGTAATAAAAATACAGTAATAACCAAAAAAATACAGTAATGTATAAATATGTACAAATTAGAATTAAGTACCAGACAAAACTGCCGTTTCCTGGTATTGCACCGGTTTTACATGCAGAAACCCTGAAATCCGGGGGCGGATTACGAGAAAAAAAACTCGTGCATTTCACGACAGAGACGCCGCAAGATTGGAATTTGCAGATATGAAACCAGCTCTCACATTAAACCTTGGATTACAGGAATACCTGACCGCAGTAAGAGACCAGCCAAAACCGCTGATCATCCCGCTCTGTGCCGAGCTGCCCTTACCAGACATTTCACCGCTCGACGTGTACACAAGCACAAGGAATGGCTGTGGTTTCCTTCTGGAATCGATGGAGGGAAGCGAGAAAATTGCACGCTACTCCTATATAGGAATCGATCCAGAGTTCGTGATCACAATAGGTCATACCGTTGACATACAGGGAAATGAACCGTTTACTGCGATTGTAAAGGATCCGGAGGGGGAGACACCGGTCGATCAGATCAAATCGATCCTCTCCCGTTTCAGCTATATAAACGTAAAAGCGCCCCGGTTTTTCGGTGGCATGGTTGGTTATTTTGCGTACGACTGCGTGTACCCCCTTTTCGAGAAAGTTCACGAGGGGCATAAATACAGCCAGGATTCAGTCAGGAACCCGGATTTTGGGAACCATGTCGCGAGCTTCATGCTCACCAAGGACTGCATAGTCTTTGATCATGCTGAGCGACAACTCTACATCTTCTCAAGTCCGTTCCTGACCTATGATACAGACCTGAAATCAGAATATGAACGGAGTTTTTTGAAGATACGGACATTTCGGGATCATATTGCCGCACTTGCATCCGGCAAACATGCGCGTGCAGCGCAAAAACGGAGAGGGAATAAAAAAAAGGTGGAGTATATCCCGTCAGTATCGCAGGAAGCATTTGATATATCCGTGATGCACATAAAAGAGCACATCACCGCGGGGGACATCTTCCAGGCAGTCCTCTCGCGCAGGATGGAGTGTGCAGTAAACAGCGATCCGTTCGCGATCTACGCAGCGCTCCGGGAGATCAACCCCAGCCCGTATATGTATTATATCGATTTTGGCGATGAGCAGGTGATAGGGGCGAGCCCCGAGATGCTCGTGCGGGTGGAGAAGCGGCGGGTAACAACCGTGCCGATCGCCGGCACTCGCCCACGGGGATGCGATTCCCGGGAAGATGCAGAGTTTGCACAGGAACTTCTGACGGATCCTAAGGAGATGGCTGAGCACACGATGCTCGTAGATCTCGCGAGAAACGATCTGGGACGGGTATGCAGGTTCGGCTCAGTGGAAGTTGAAGAATTCATGGGAATTGAGAAATTCTCCCATGTCCAGCATATCGTCTCTACGGTCAGGGGCATGCTCAAAGACAACCTTGATTGTTACGATGCATTCAAATCCTGTTTTCCTGCCGGCACTGTATCAGGTGCCCCAAAAATACGTGCGATGCAAATCATCGAAGAGGAGGAGTTACAAAACCGCGGGCTCTATGCCGGTGCAGTCGGATATATCGGCTTTGACCGGAATCTCGAGTTCGCAATTGCGATCCGTACGGTGATTGTCCGCAGGGGCCGGGCCTACGTACAGGTTGGGGCTGGGATTGTTGCAGATTCGGTCCCGGAAAATGAATGGAAGGAAACCGAGAGCAAGGCATTGGCGATGCTGCGGGCGATCGAGAGGGCAGAGATGTCATCATGAAAGTCCTGATCGTGGACTGTTATGACAGCTTCACCTTCAATCTGTACCAGCAGGTCGGCAAACTCGGGGGAAATCCGGTTGTTTTGCCCTGCGATACTCCGCTTGAACAGCTCGAAAAGACCGGGTGCAATAGGATTATCCTCTCACCAGGACCGGGAACACCCGGGGATTCCGGGGTCTGTCCTGAAGTACTGGAAACCATGAGCCAGACGATTCCCACGTTGGGTGTCTGTCTCGGGCACCAGGCCATCTGTACTACATTTGGCGGGGAGGTCATCAGGGCAGGGCACCTGATGCATGGCAAGACCTCAGTGATCCAACACGACAGCCAGGGGATTTTTACCGGTATGCCAGTACCTTTCACAGCAACACGATACCACTCGCTTGTCGCTAAAAAAAACTCCCTTCCCGCGGATCTGCAGGTTTCTGCAACCAGTCTCGATGATCATTACGTGATGGGGGTCCGTCATACCCGCTACCCGATCGAGGGTGTCCAGTTCCACCCGGAAAGTATCCTGTCTCAGGAAGGCGATCGGATTATCAGAAATTTTCTTTATGGAAACCGGGAGGCACGGTAATGTTCAAAGATATCCTCACCAGACTTGCAGGACGACAGGATCTCAACCCTGCTGAAGCTGAGGGGGTGATGAGGATAATAATGGAGGGCAAAGCGTCGCAGGCACAGATCGGTGCATTCCTCCTTGCGCTGCACATGAAAGGTGAAACAGCAGATGAGATAGCTGCGTTTGCCCGGGTGATGCGGGATAATGCAATTGCTGTGAAGCCGGTGACCATGCGGATGCTTGTCGACACCTGCGGTACCGGAGGGGACGGGGCGCAGACGTTCAACATCAGCACGGCATCAGCCTTTGTTGCAGCAGGGGCCGGCTGCCCGGTCGTCAAGCACGGCAACAGGGGTATGAGCAGCAGGTGCGGATCGGCAGATGTCCTCTCAGCACTGGGAGTAAAGCTCGCCATCGATCCGTCTGCGCAGGCAACTATTGTGGAACGGGTTGGCATCGCATTCTTCTTTGCCCCGGCTTACCACCCGGCAATGAAACATGTCATGACCGCACGCCAGGAGATCGGGTGCAGGACGGTCTTCAATATCCTCGGCCCGCTCGCGAATCCGGCGGGGGCTCAGGCACAGTTACTGGGGGTCTATCATCCTGACCTCACCGAGACCATTGCAGAAGTGCTCAGGTTATTGGGGCTCTCGCGGGCGATGGTAGTACATGGATCAGGACTGGATGAGATCACGACAACCGGTGAGACAATAATTGCTGAGCTCAGCGGCGGGGCGATTCGGACGTACACGATCCGGTATGATACATTCGGTATTGCACCGGCACAACTTCAGGATCTCGCAGGAGGCAGCCCAGAGGATAATGCACGGATCATCCATGATATCCTGCAGGGTGAACGAGGTGCAGCCCGGGATATTGTGCTCATGAATGCAGGAGCTGCAATATATGTGGGGGGACTGGCACTGGATCTTCACGAAGGGATCCGCCTTGCCGCCGCTTCCATCGATTCAGGCAATGCATCTGCCCGGCTCGATGCGCTGGTTGATGCAACGCGGGGTGTGGCATGATCCTCGATGAAATCATCAGGCGCACTCAGAAACGGGTTGGCCTGCTTCCGCCAGCATTTCCAGAAAACAGGACACGGTCTCACGCAAGCCTGATTGAAGCGATTCGACACAGGAATGGCAGGAATGCGGTGATCGCAGAGATCAAATGCGCCTCGCCAAGCCGTGGTATTATCCGCCGGAATGTGGACATGTCGATGATGGCAGGTGCACTTGCCGGCAGGGGGTGTGTCGCAATCTCAGTACTGACGGAGCCGTATTACTTTGGAGGAACAGGACAGGATATCCCAAAGGTGAAATCAGCAGTAAGTATTCCGGTTCTGCGCAAGGATTTTGTTATTGATGAGCGGCAGATAGCTGAGTCTCTGGCACTCGGTGCTGATGCGGTACTCCTGATTGCGGCAGTGCTCAAAGAGCGGCTGCCCACATTCGTCGATCTCGCTCAAACATACGGCCTCGAACCGCTTGTCGAGGTTCATAATGGAAGTGAAGTGGAGACAGCTCTGGCCACACATGCTGAACTGATCGGTATTAACAACCGCAACCTTTCGACACTGAGGATAGACCGGTCCACAACGCGGCTTCTCTCGGAAAGTATTCGATCCGCAGGGAGGACGATCGTATCAGAAAGTGGTATGCTGACAGGAGACGACATCCGGGAGATGAGACCCTATTGCGATGCATTCCTCATTGGCTCATCGATCATGGCTCATGAATGCCCGGAAAAGAAACTGGAGGAGTTCGTATGCGCATAAAATGCTGTGGAATAACAAAACCCCAGGACGCCCGGTTTGCAGAAGCCTGTGGTGCAGACGCAATCGGTGTTGTTGTATTTTCTCCACCTTCCGTGCGATCAGTTACCCTGAAACGGGCGCGAGAAATTTTTGATGCAACAGGACCATTTACCACTACTGTCGCAGTAAGCCATACCACATCGCACGAAGATCTCGAAAAGATCCTTGCATTACGTCCGGATGCAGTACAGCTGTCGTATCCGTTTACGTTCCGGGAAAAACCGGCCACAAAAGTGATACGGGTAATCGGGTGGAATGACCCGCTTCCAACAGACTGTGATGCAATCATTGTGGATGAGAGCCACGGTGGCGGGAGAGCCATCGATCTCTCACATGCCCGTCACGTGGTGATGAGTTCCCGGCTGCCGGTTATCCTTGCCGGAGGACTGACTCCGGAAAATGTAGCGGATGCCATCCGGCAGGTGCACCCGTATGCCGTGGATGTCGCAAGCGGTATCGAGTCAGCACCGGGTGTTAAAGACAACAGTAAAATTGCCGCATTCATCGCGGCAGCACGGAGTGCGTAACATGACAAAAAAGGGAAGATACGGGAAATACGGCGGCCAGTACGTCTCTGAGACACTTATGAGCGCACTCATCGAACTTGAGAGCGCGTATACAAATGTGAGCACCGATCCACAGTTTGCCAGCGACCTTACAGCATTGCAGGCTGAATATGCCGGTCGTGAGACCCCCCTCACCTTCTGCCCGAATGCATCGGGGAAACTGGGTTGTAAGATATATCTTAAGAGGGAGGATCTCGTGCACGGGGGATCCCACAAGCTGAATAATACTCTGGGACAGGCACTGCTCGCAAAACGAATGGGCAAGAAACGATTGATTGCCGAGACCGGTGCAGGCCAGCACGGGGTTGCCACAGCGATTGTCGGTGCGGCACTCGGGATACCTGTCGAAGTATACATGGGCGAGGTGGACATGCGGCGACAGGCACTCAACGTCTTCCGCATGGAACTGATGGGGGCAAAAGTTATCCCGGTCAGGTGCGGGACACGAACGCTCAAGGATGCGATCAATGAAGCGCTCCGCGACTGGGTGGCAAACGTGCGGGACACCTACTACCTGATCGGCTCGGTCGTCGGTCCGCACCCGTACCCGCTGATGGTCCGCAACTTCCAGTCGGTAATCGGCAGGGAGGCCCGGGAGCAGGTGATAAGAAAAGAGAGGCGGCTTCCCGATGCAGTCGTTGCGTGTGTCGGAGGTGGATCGAATGCAATCGGGATCTTTTACCCGTTCCTGTCCGATGATGTGGAACTGATTGGTGTAGAAGCAGGGGGTAAAGGGATTAACACAGGCAAACATTCTGCCACTCTTTGTGCCGGAGATGCAGGTGTTTTGCACGGCACCCTCTCGTATCTCCTGCAGGACGAGCAAGGACAGGTACTTCCCACCCACAGCATCTCGGCCGGTCTTGACTATCCCGGCGTTGGCCCCGAGCATGCAATGCTCAAAGACAACCGCCGGGTGACCTACGCTGCAGTAAATGACCCCGAAGTACTGGACGCATTCAGGTTCCTTTCAAGAACAGAGGGGATCATACCTGCACTGGAGTCAGCCCATGCGGTGGCGTACGTAATGCAGAATACAGAGCGGTTTGACAAGGATGACATTGTTATCATCAACCTCTCGGGGCGTGGCGACAAGGATGTGGCTGAAGTGGCAGCAATGAAGGTGTGTGCCTGATGGGACGGATTGAGGAGGTATTGACCGGTTCAAAAAGCCCGGTATTTATCGGTTTTACGGTCGCAGGAGATCCGGACAAAACCACATGTGTCCGAATTGCCCGGGCGCTGATTGCCGGGGGAACGGATATTCTTGAACTGGGTGTACCATTCTCTGACCCGGTCGCAGACGGCCCGACGATCCAGAAAGCCGATGAACGGGCCCTTGGAGCCAAAACGACACCGGCCACCGTGTTTGCCATCGTCCGGGAGATTCGCACAGAATCTGATGTGCCGATCGTATTGCTTACGTATTACAACATCGTCTATCGCCGCGGGATCGAAAGGTTCTACCGTGAAGCACATGATGCCGGTGTTGATGGCATCCTGATCGCAGACATGCCGGTCGAGGAGTCAGACGAGGTCTGCAACATTGCATCACGGCGTGACATCGCCCCGATCTTCCTCATTTCCCAGACGACCTCTGATAAACGGATCAAAAAGATTGCAGCAAAAGCACGCGGGTACCTGTATCTTGTCGCGGTGCTGGGGGTAACCGGGGTTCGTGACGAGGTTTCCGGCAGGGCAATCGATCTTTTAAACCGGGTCCGCAGGCACACTTCACTTCCCCTCGCGATCGGATTTGGTATCTCTACGCCCGAACAGGCACAGATATGGGCCCGTGCGGGGGCTGACGGGGTGATCGTCGGAAGCGCAATTGTTGAAATTGTCGAACGGAACCTTAAGGATCCGGACGCAATGGAACGTGAGCTGAAGGAATATGTAACTGACATGAAAAAAGCACTTATCAGAGATCATCTCCCGTAAAAATTCTTAAAGGAAGCTACATTTTTTTATGTCTCTAGCTGTGGGGAATGGACACTTTCCGGAATGAAGGGTAACGGTTGCTGTTTCTGTAACACCAGCAAATAATTTTTCCCGTTATTCGACCGGATCACTGTAGTACCCGTGTTCTTTGAGAATGGCGACAACAGTGTCTGCCCATTCTGAATCATTCACATGAGATCCGTGTATGTGGGATTCAGTGTCCGGGTGCATATTCTTGCGGGGAAGATGAGAGGGCCGGGGAGATGCGGGGTAAGGAAGGGGTGCAATCTTATCCTTCCAGAGGTCTGCCAGAACGTCATCTGCGGTCTTGAGTTCATTACGTCCAATTACCCTGCCGCACAGCTCTCCGCGAGGGTTATAGATCACCATCCGGTAACACTGAAATTCGCGGCAGATGAGGGGACGTGCCGGATAAATTGCACAGGTAAAACCATTACCGTGAGGGTCTTTTTGAAGAAAAATACATTTTTTCTGGTCTTTATCGTTCCCGCTTCCTCCCTGCTGTTCATATTCTTCAGCTATTGCATCCGCAAATTCCGGTTCTACATGGGTTAAAAAAAGCTCACGGGTGATGGTAAACCTGCAGTAATAATCGCGGCCACTGAGTTGCCGCTCAATCGTAATAAATTCTCCAAAACTCCGGCAGCATTTACCGCACCTGTCACATTCAAACTTTGTCATATAACCTATCTCATGTGAGGGGGATTTGACGATAAAACATAAGGTATTTTTACCCGGTGAAATATCAATAACTAAAAAGGGGAAAGTTAACGATAAAGAAAGGCCTTCCGGAGAAGAAAATCTCCTCTCAGGATATTATTTCAACGGTGGAAGAAGGATGCTCTGACATGAAACCTGTTATTGAAGACCCTTAATATTCCCTGATCAAAGAGAAAGGTACGATATGAACGATAAAAAAAAGGTTCTTTTTATCTGCACGGCAAATGCAGCCCGTTCCCAGATGGCAGAAGGACTCCTGCGAGCGAAATACGGCGACCGTTTCGATGTATCCAGCGCCGGGACCCGCCAGTCCCGCGTGAGTACCCGTGCAATCCAGGTCATGAACGAGATCGGGATCGATATCTCGCATCACCGTTCTAAAACCCTTGATGAAATGACCGGGATGACGTTTGATCTCGCTGTTACACTCTGCGATAATGCCCAACGGATCTGCCCGGTTGTCTCCTCTGCAAAAAAGACTATCCACCATGGATTTCCCGATCCCCACCTTACTCCGGGAAGTGAAGAGGATATCCTCCAGGGGTATCGCAATGTCCGGGACGGAATAGCAGCATGGATTGAAAGGACGTTTGGAACAGACACACAGCCCTAATCCCGTGTTTTGACCGATAACAAGATTGATAGTACGCTGTCACATTTATTGAACTACCGGGGTATGATGTATGGCAGGGATTAAAAAAAAGAAGGATATCTATACTGAATCCCTCGAACTCCACGAAAAATACCGGGGAAAAATAGAAGTTCATTCCAAAGTGCCTATCAGGAACCGGAGAGATCTGTCTCTTGTTTACACACCGGGGGTAGGAGCGGTATGCAAAGAAATCCAACGGGACAAAAACCTCGCTTACAAATATACCCTCAAGGCGAACACGATAGCAATCGTCAGTGATGGATCGAGAGTCCTTTCACTGGGAAATATCGGGGGTTATGCCGCACTGCCCGTTATGGAGGGAAAAGCACTCCTGTTCAAAAAACTCGCAGGAATCGATGCCTTTCCCATCTGTTTTGAGAATTTCCATACGGAATTTGTTGATGAAGTGAAAAACATAGCACCGGTATTCGGGGGAATTGCACTCGAAGACATCGCTGCCCCTAAGTGTTTTGAACTTGAAGATGCACTGCAGGGCATCGGGATTCCCGTAATGCACGATGACCAGCACGGGACCGCTGTGGTAGTCCTCGCTGCATTGCTGAATGCCTGCAGGGTGACAAAAAAACGGTTCGAGGAATTGAATATCGTCGTGTGCGGAGCAGGTGCAGCCGGGTTTGCCATCATCCGTATACTCAGGTGCATAGGATATGATCCCAACCTCTGCAGCAGTGTAAACGACATCATCGTGTGCGATACAAAAGGGATCATTCACCGGCAACGTGACGGCCTGTACACGAACAAGTATAAGTTCATCATCGCTGAAGAGACCAACAAAGCCGGGCGGACGGGTAACCTCGCGGACGCATTTCAGGGAGCTGATGTCTGTATCGGAGTTTCAGTCCCGGCGATCATCACCCCGCCGATGATCCGGTCCATGAACAAAGATCCCATTGTTTTTGCGCTTGCTCATCCCATGCCGGAGATCCTGCCCCATGACGCCCTGGTGGCAGGGGCTGCAATTGTCGGTACCGGACGAAATGACTTTCCCAATCAGATCAATTATGCCCTGGCTTTTCCCGGGATATTCCGGGGAGCCCTTGATGTGTGTGCGACACGGATCTCGGATGAGATGAAGGTTGCGGCCGCGCACGCTCTTGCCGATTTTGTCAAACGGCCTCAAAAGAACCGGATCCTTCCCCAAGTTCTCAACCGGCGTGTAATGAAAGCCGTAGCTACCGCAGTAAGTACTGCCGCAGTTACCAGCGGCTGCGCCCGAAAAATATAGGGATTGTCCGGTTCAGATTTCGATAAAAAGAACCTTGTGTCTTTTAAAAATCCGGTGTTCTTAAGACCTGGCATACTTTTGCCATAAGCGCGTGATGCTCCCCGACATGATCCAGGTGTCCGGTGCTCCGTTCAGCCATGGGCATCGGTGTCCATACTATTCCGCAATCAATATCAAAGAGTATAAGTCCTTCTGCAGGGGCGGGCTGCAGGGGACTTTTAACTTCGCCTTCCAGCAGGGATGAAATATACATCTCATCCTTTTCACCCTCGCCAATCAAAAGAAGTGCCGCAGCCATGCACCGGACCTGGTGCCACAAAAAGCTCTCGGCTTTTACTTCAAGATATGCAAAACCCCCTTCTTCCCCGATACTGATCCCAAAGATATTCCGCCAGGGGTTTTTATCCCTGATACGGGCAAAATTCGCGAAGTTATGGCAGCCAATAAACCGGGGAGCAGCCTGCCCCATTGCCGCTATATCACGGGGATGTTTGGAGAAATAGTACCGGTACGTCCTGGACTTCGCATTATATCGCGGGTGAAAATCCGGAGGCATTTTTGCATACGCGGTACACCAGCAGTCCGAAGGGAGCTGGAGGTTCAGTGTCCGGATGGCACGATCCGGGAATTCTGTAGTAAATGCAACAACCTGTCCATACGCATGGACACCGCGATCAGTTCTTCCTGAACAAAGAAACCCGGCTTCGCGCCAGTCGGCGAACAAACCCAGACGCTGGCAGGTGGCGACAAAGTCCCCCTCGACCGTGCGGCACGCTGCCTGCATCTGCGAGCCAAAAAAACTGCTGCCAAGGTACGATACACGGAACGCCAGCCTCATCGGAGTTGTACGCGCCGCGTGAACCGTTTGATCTTTCTCCATGTATTATTCAGCGACTGGTGAGTGTAGGTTCGTAATGGTGTCTGCCTGCCGCGACAGGATACTTTGCCGGCCCGGATCGCAGCAAGGACGGAGGGGATATCCCTTTCTGCATCGACGATTGTCCTGCCGAAACCGACAAATCGTGCATGATGTGCATCACTTCCTGCTACGCAGGGTTTTCCTATCCTCTTTGCGATGCGTGCGGCTTTCCGGTTTGCTGAACCGACGATATACCTGCTATTGAATGTTTCGATGGCATCCACTGCAGCCATGCCAACTTTCTTCCTGCGGGCAACTCCATGCCGCCAGACATGATAAGGATGGGGGAGGATCAGGAGTGCTCCCATTTTTCGTGCGATCTCGACCGTATCGATTACATCAAGTCCCGCCGGAATCAGCTCGGTCACTCCAAGAACGAGGAGATGCCCCTGCTTTGTCGTGACTTCGATGCCCGGAATTACCAAGACAGACGTATTGCATGAAAGTGCTTTTTTTGCGCCGTCAATCGAATCATGGTCGGTAATAGCGATTACGTCAAGGCCGACCTCTTCAGCTCTTTTAAGGATCTCTTCAACAGTGCTCTCCCCGTCTTTTGAAAAATTGGTATGCACGTGCAAATCGCAGTTCAGCATCTGATCATAGTGTTTTTATCTCTCTGGTATTAAGGGAACTTATGCGTATCCTCCTGCCCACGGGTGCCGCAACCGAAGAAATAGTGAAATGTGCGGCGGCAGATTATAACGCTGAAGTCGTGGTCACCGGAGAGATTGCATCATTTCTTACACCCCACATGCTCCATATGCTGATCAAAAAAGGAAACTATGACCTGGTCATTGTTTCGGGCATGTGCACGGCATCATTTGTACAGGTTGAACATGATACCGGAATACCAGTCTACCGTGGTCCACGGCATGCAGCAGATCTTTCCCTGATCCTTCCTGTTCTCGATAGCATTACCCTTTCGCGTACAATTCCTGCAGATGATTTCCTTACAGGAGAAAAAGCAAAAGACGCACGAAAAAAAATCGAAAAACTGGAGCACGATGCCGGATTCGATTTTTTGATCCGGGGTACCAAGATCGGTGGGGGATCACGGATCAAGGTACTGGCAGAAGTGATGGACGCCCATCTCCGCGAAGATATCTGCGATGTTGTGGGGCGATACTTTGCTGCGGGTGCCGATATTGTTGACCTCGGTTTCGGGTTTGATGCTGCACCGGCTGACGTCACGCGGGTTTTTTCCCGCCTGGACGGGATCGATCACCCGCTCGCGGTTGATACCCAGGAACCGGACCTTATACGGGCTGCACTCAGCCGGGCTGATCTTGTACTCAGTCTTCAGGAGCGAAACATTCCGGTGGTGGGAGAAGAGATAGCAAAGGCCGGTGCCGCCGCAGTGGTTGTACCGGGAGAAAGTTCACTTGCAAAGAACCTGGGGCTGGCAAAAAAGAGCGGCATTGCCTGTATTATTGCCGATCCGCTCCTCCAGCCGGTCGGATCCGGTCTTGTCGCTTCTTTGAAAAATTTCAAAAAATCTGCCTTTCCGCTTTTCTTTGGTGCGGGAAATGTCACAGAACTTATCGATGCCGATTCAATCGGGGTGAATGCTCTGCTGGCGGGAATGGCAATGGAAATGGGCGCAGCGGTAATCTTCACAAGCGAGCATTCCGATAAGACTGCAGGATCAGTCAGCGAGATGCGAAGGGCAACGGAAATGATGGCACTTGCAAAAGACCGCCCCTATCCCAAGGACCTCGGCATCGATCTGCTTGTACTCAAGGAAAAGCGACGACGCCGGGAACCGCCGCTTGAGTACAATTCTTCCATTCCCGCAACCGCGATGCTGGACACGATTGAATACGATCCGAAAGGTAACTTCCGGATCGGGATCGAAGGTGACCAGATTGCGGCAGTGATCAACAGCAGGGCGATCAAGGGAAAGCGTTGGCAGGATGTCCTGCACACCATCCTGTCCCATAATGATGTCTCGTTTCTTGACCATGCCGGGTATCTCGGCCGGGAGCTCTACAAGGCAGAGCTTGCAATCCGGTACGGGCGGAGTTTCGAGCAGGACGGAGAGTTTTAAAAAGGATCATACGAGATGGGACGGATATCTGCTGCCAGCCCCTTCATCAACTCTTTTATTCCATCCCTCCCTTACTTTATGTATGGTTACCCAGGTACGTGCATCCCATATCCTCGTCAAGACGGAGGATGAGGCAAACAAAATACTCAAAAGGATTAATGATGGTGAAGACTTCACGGCCGTAGCAAAGCGTTTCTCGTCCTGCCCCTCACGGAAGAACGGGGGAGACCTCGGCTGGTTCGGCAAAGGACAGATGGTACCTGAGTTTGAGAAAGCTGCATTTGAAAACGAGGCCGGGAAAGTGATCGGTCCCGTCAAAACTCAGTTTGGCTACCACATCATAAAAGTGACCGGCAGGAAATAGTTGTTCCCATAATCCTGGAGAAGAACGGGGATAACCGGATTTTTTTCCTGGCATCCTGCTTGCCATAGTGATCGCCTTTTGCGGCTTTGCAGTACAGGGCAGCTGACCACGATTACCAGCAGTCGGTATGACCGTGAAACACTCCATCAGGTATCTTGCCATCGATGCCTGATGCAGGAGGCGTTTGATGGTATCCAACCGGTGCCGGAAAAAAAGCATGGCGGATTCTTCCGGCATTGGGACGTTCGATGTGCCCGATGGCGATATGATCACCCTGGACAGCAAAGGTTACCAGGCCCGGGAAGATGGTCTGGTTTAAGGTGGAAAAAATTAAAAATACCGTGCCCGGTCATGCCATTTTTTGTATTGCGTGAGTTTTTTTAGGAATACGACAAAAGGATCGGTACATCGCTGAGGTGCTTGTTGGGGGTTACATTATGAATATTCGTGGGATCAGGCAGGAACTCCTCATACTACTCCTTGAGCTGGGGCGCAACAGCCATCCTAATGAGTTTGTCGCGCTGCTCCGCGAACGGGATGGCATCATTGAGGAACTGGATATGCTCCCCGGAACGATAACAGGAGGAGATTCGGCATCACTCCTCTTTGATATGATGCCACTTGATACCCATCTTGCCGGGAGCGCTCATAGTCATCCGAATGGTGTAATCCGCCCTTCGAATGCGGATGTAAAATTTTTTCCACGGAGCGGGCGGTATCACCTCATCATCGGCTATCCGTACCGCGAGTCTGACTGGAAGTGCTTTACTGCAGATGGTAATCCTCACGATATGGAGGTGATCGCGTGACTGGCCGGCGTGTCGTTGCCACCGGCACCTTTGACATCCTTCACCCGGGGCATCTCTACTATCTTGAGGAATCAAAAAAGCTGGGTGACGAACTTTGGGTAATCGTTGCACGCGACGCAAATGTCAGACACAAACCCCGTCCGATCATCCCGGAAGAGCACCGCCTCCAGATGGTTGCCGCTCTTAAACCTGTCACGCATGCGATTCTCGGGGATAAAACTGATATGTTCCTCCCGATTCAGGAGATCCGGCCTGCCATTATTACCATCGGGTTCAACCAGCACTTCGATGAAACAAAGCTGCATCAGCAGCTCTCAGAACGCGGGCTGACAGCGGCGATCGTCCGTATCGGGAGGTACGAAGACGGGGATCTCTGCAGTTCGCGTTTCGTTGTGCAGCGGATCATTGATGTGCGGGGAAAAAAAGATACCTGTCGCGAAGAGAACTGACCGTTACCTGTCCTGAACGTGTATTCATATCAGAAAATATGCAGATCACCGTACTACCCACGGGATCCTGTATCCGTAAACCAAGGTACCCGCGTGGTTTTCTGCAGATTATCCGTATTATCTATCCCCTGGGTTTTTCCTGGTAATCGTGCACCGGTAGCTCAGTAATGTTATTGGATGCAGGTTCAGGAAAAAGGAATCTGTCCACAAACTTTATTGATTTCTATTCTCATCCACTCCATACAGGTGTATGAGTATGGTCAGGGAGATTTCAGCAGAAATTGAAAAACTCACCGATATTGCCCGTGAACGGGGTGTGAAAGCCAGGGTCTTGACACCGGAAAAAATCGTTATATCGCAATGGGTCCGTTTCAAATGCCGGTACGGATGCAAAGGGTATGGCAAACATTTCGGCTGCCCCCCCTACGCCCCGGCACCGGATGAAACACGCAGGATGGTTGGCGAGTACTCAACCGGGTTGCTGCTCCGGTTCGACGGGGTGCCCGGCAAGGGGTCGTTTGGGCCTGATGACATCCCGGATGACTTCCATGACTGGTTCAGGGACCTGATCCTCTGGGTGAATGGAACGGTACACATGCTCGAAAAGACCGCGTTCTATGACGGCTTTTACAAAGCATTCGGGTTTGGCGGGTATCCCTGTCTCTATTGCGAACACCAGCACTGCGTTGCTGAGGAAGCCACGGGGGTTGTTGACGAGAGCATGCGCCGGAAGTGCCGGCATATGGATTTGGTACGTCCGAGCATGGAGGCAGCAGGTATGGATGTATTTGCGACCGCAAAAAATGCCGGCTGGATTCTTGAAACAATACCGTGCAAAGACAGGGAATACGGAAAGATTATACATGCCGATGTTCACTCGGTCGGGCTTGTGCTAATCGAATAAGCGTCAGCGACCCAAATGCACCCGGTGCGGGGGGGATTTTTTCCTCCCCAGACTGAGGATCCCTTTTCGGAGAGCGGTACTGTATTTTGCAATAAATGACCCGATAATCGATGTTACGATAACCATCGCCGCGATTGTTGTTCCCACCAGAGGCGAACCATAAAGAACGGCGATAGCGATGGAAAATTCTCCCCTCGCGATGGTATTCCCCCAGATTTCAAGACCGGATAGGGCTGAACCATGAATAAATAATCCGGTGAGAACACCTGAAATTAACTTGCTGACGATGGCAAGGAGGCAGATAACCGTGATCATATACCAGTTCACGCCCCCGGAAAAATCAATCGTCACACCGAAGAAAACGAAGAAAACAACCAGGAAAACATCTTTAAAGGGGCGTGCATGCTGCTCAAAGGCATCCGGGTCCGTAGTGGCGAATGCAACGCCCAGTGCAATCACCATCATGGTTTCGGGTATACCCAGGTATATCGAGAACGATGCAGTGGTGAGTACGGCAGCAAACGTGAAGAGAATAGGAAGCTCATCATCACGGTCAAGAATCGAGATGAGAAATTCTTTGCCATAATGGGCAAACGCATAGAGAACTGCAAGAACCCCGAGAATCTTCAACAGGAAGACGATCAGGTTCTGGTTACCGGCAGAAATGAGGGCTAAAAAGATGATCAGGATCAGATCTTCAAAGACCATGAGCCAGATGACCGTCTCGGCTTCGCGGAGCATCAGCTTCCGGTTCTCGATGAGCGAAGTGAGAGCCATCGCCGTGCTTGAAATGTAGAATGCAGAAGCAACGATCAGCGACTCACTGATTGAGAATCCGAGCATGTAGGCCGCAATGAAGCCGATAATCATGTTGACATTCAGATCGATGATCCCACTGGTAAGGACTGCAGCGCGGTTCGCCGCGATCCGCTCGGTTTTCAGCCCAAGACCCATGAAGAACAGTAAAAAGATCAATCCCATCTCTGAAAAGAAGTGGCTGATCTCGTCTGATGCTACCAGCCCGAGCCCGGCTTTTCCCAGTAAAACCCCGGCAAGTATATAAAAAGGGATGGCAGGAACCGAAAGGTATTTTGAAATGAGCGCCAGGATCAGGCAGAGGAAGAGCGCAAGGACAATCCCTTCCATCAATCCACCATTATTTCCCGCTCAAACATTTTGATCTGGTCGCTCTCCC
>Ga0187854_10000075_pt1 | contig 144814 bp, 137 predicted proteins | sample June2016WEW_6_15_FD_132445 | JGI IMG/M metagenome (GOLD analysis project Ga0187854, IMG submission 132445) | Peatland microbial communities from SPRUCE experiment site at the Marcell Experimental Forest, Minnesota, USA - June2016WEW_6_150 | ecosystem: Environmental > Terrestrial > Soil >... | reverse complement strand
TTCAATGACCTTATCGCGCACCGGGGCGTAATTGCTGCCCAGCACGATCGGGGCGCCTGCCTGCAGGAAATCAATATATTTATTCCCGTCCACATCCCATAGATAAGCCCCTTCCGCTTTTTCAATGGCAATCGGGAACGGGTAATTGAAGGCCAGGTTATGCTGGACGCCTCCGGGGATAAACTTCTTCGCTTTATCAGTTAAAATCTTCGAGCGGATACATTTGGTATCGAAATAGGCCAGATATTCCTGCATCCTCTCCTCGCACACCCGTCGCATCGGCTGGCTGACAAGCTCCTCCAGTCGACGATAAATGTCAGCAACATCAGGGTATTTAGAAATGGCATATTGTTGTGTATCGCTCATAGTATTGTCCTATTATACGCCTTTTTTAAAGGGGTCCATCCATGTCTGGATTGAAGCAGCCAGCTCTTTATGCGTCTTGGCATATTCTTCGAGCGATATGCCTTTCATAGTTGCCTCGATTGACTGCCTGAAAGCCTTACCACCCGCGACCGGTCCATTGGGATGCGCATGTATACCACCGCCGGAGCCGATGACGATATCGTTGCCCAGCTCCTGCATGATCTTCGGTACCATGGAAGCCGTTATCCCACCCGACGGCATGGGCCAGGTGGGCTTGATACCATAAAACGGATAGGTAAGGTTTTTGGCAACGGCGCAAAGTGGCTAAAAAAGCGGGTGTTAGCCGCACTGCCCCCTACTCCCATTTTGCAGACAAACAGGCTCTAATAGCTGCCATCTCCACTGAGGGCTTTAAGACATTCTATGCGCAACTGGATGCCACCTATGAACGTTATGAGGGTGACCCGCTCCGGCAATTAGTTGAGGGCGCCTGGGTATACATCCAGTTTGCACTCCGTGACCCTGCGCATTTCAAGGTGATCTACTCCAGCGTGATGGAAAGAGAGAAGGACTATCCTGCGTTTGTAGAGATATCCAAGAAAAGCTTTGCGCGGGTAGTACGGATGGTCGAGACCTGCCAGGCGGCAGGCCTATTACGCCCCGGACCGTCGGATCTGGCAGCCATGAGCGTTTGGAGTATAGTCCATGGGTTCGTGTCGCTACTGCTTGAAGGACAATTCTCCCATTCGGTACTCGAACGCTATACGGTGCGCGAGCTTATGATTTTTTCACTGGCGGAGATCACGCTGGTTGAGCTGACCCCCGAAAAATATGAGGAAGCTCTGAAGTTCACAAGGTCAGTTTGATATAAGGCTTATCTGATTTTGCCATCGTAGTAGAGCCTGGCACATGAAAACTGCCATCTCCCGGATATATCGAGGATACTTCTACTAAAAGTACCGGTTTGAAGCTGCCATGAAGCCAGAGCGGCACTTTTATAGCTGATGACAATATAAGAGAGGTAGCGCTATTCCAAATCTATTTCTATAAAGGACGAAGGTGAAATGAAAAAATTGCGGGATTATAGTGGCAATTTTAAACCCGATCTGAGACCAAGTGATTTTTCTTATGAGACCTTGGAGAAACTGATTAAGGTCTACGCTCAGATTTATAAAGCGCTTGATGGCTACTGGTACTTGACCCTTATGGATAAATATGGAAATGTTGAAGCGCTCGATTGCGACCTCACGGTCTGGGGAAAATTATCTCTGTATGAGATGGAAAAAGTTACCGACGTGCTAAACAGTAAGGGTAAAGATGTTAAGTCATTTATGAAAGCATGGCAAGTCATTCCATGGGCATGGAATATTAAACAAAGTTTTGAGTTCCTGAATGACAACCATGTGATATGGACGGTCAATTATTGCCCTACGGTTAACGCTCTTGAGCGGGAAGGCAGAGGGAGGGAAGATTATCACTGTAATAACGTGGAAATGCGGTTAAACCGGATTTACGCATCTTTCTTTAACCCGGATATCAAGGTCAACTGCTTGCAGACACCGCCACGAAAACATAAAGATGGCTGCTACTGCCGATGGGAATTCAAATTATAGAATCAAAAAGCATTCTAATTAGTTACTTGTTTAAAAAAATAATCACGCAGAATCCTTACGGCCGCATCTGCTAGATATCTTTGGGAATACTAAGCTCAACACCAATGGCTATATCGTCAATTGGGAGAACGAGTTAAAGTGTAGTAACAATTCGGTCAGCGCTAAGTCCAATTTACTTTGCCTACTCCAACTAAGTAATCTGATAAAGCGGCACCAGTAAAGTTATACCGTTGAGATCTGATGCGATGATTGCGGCTAGGAAGCTTTTTTATTGGAAGCGTTAAGCTTTTTCATCAGCCGCGATTTCTTTCTGGCGGCGGTATTGCGATGTATGACTTTTTTCCTGGCGGCCTTGTCCAGCGAGCTTATGGCCTGAACTACAGCGGCCTGGGCATCCTCGCTTTTTTTACCGGTTACCAGTTTCTCGGCTTTGGCAACGTCGGTCCTGGTGCTGCTTCTGATAGCCTTATTGCGTTCCGCTTTCCTGGCGGCTGATCTGGCTGATTTCTCGGCTGTTTTAGTCTTGGGCAATTGTGCCTACCTCCTTTGATATCAAGAACTCACGTTGAGCCTGTCTTTTTGCGCCTTGGTAGCGTTGATCACGCCACGCAGGCTCATAATTCTGCTCAATATATGGTTCAACTGTGCCATATTTTTTATTTCAATCGTTGCGAACATCGAAAATACGTCGTCGCTGTATTGAGTGCTGACACTCGTTATATTTATCTTTTCCTCGGCTACCACCGTGGTAATATCACGCAGCAGTCCGACTCTGTCCCACGCTTCAATCTGTATGTTTATTGGATAGACGTCCTCAACCACGCCCCAGCTAACCTCTATCAGCCTCTCCTTCTCTTCCTCGTTGATTATATTGATGCAATTCTTGCGGTGAACAGTTATGCCGCTGCTCCGCGTAATGTATCCGATGATATCATCACCGGGCACTGGATGGCAACATTGTGCCAGGTGTGTAAGCAGGTCCCCAACACCCAGGACCTGTATGCCCGAGCCCGGGTGGTGTTTAACTACAGGCGTTGGCGATTTAACCGGCGCCACCTGAAGCTCCTCAGGCTGGCCTGTTACTTTGAGCGCGATTTGATGCGGCGTAATGCCCCCGTAACCGATGGCTGCCAGGAAGTCGTCAACAGTATCAAACTCCATCTGTCTGGCCATATCCTCGATATTGGCCACATCCAACCCCTGGCGCTTACGTTCTTTTTCCAGAATCCCCCTGCCGCGCTCGATATTCTGTACCCTTTCCTGCTTCTTAAACCAGGCGCGGATTTTTTCCTTGGCGTGGGCGGTTTTAACAAACCCAAGGTCGGAATTGAGCCAGTCCAGGCTGGGGGCCTTCTCCCCTTTGCTCACCATAATATCCACTATGTCGCTATTCTTGAGCTCGTAGTTAAGCGGCACCAGCCGTCCGTTTACCTTGGCACCGATGCAACGGTGTCCCAGGTTGGTATGAATTCGATAAGCAAAATCGAGTGGAGTGGCGCCCTTGGGGAAAGGCTTGATTTCTCCCTTAGGGGTGTATACAAATACCTGGTCAACGAAGAAGTCCTCTTTGACCGTTTTTAGGAACTCTTCACTATCGAGCGAGCTTTGCCAGTCGATCAACTGCCGCAGCCAGGATAACTTTTCTTCAAAATGCAGGTCCGGCTTGGCCCCTTCTTTATAACGCCAGTGAGCGGCTACGCCGTATTCGGACACATGATGCATGTCGTAAGTGCGGATTTGAATTTCCAGGGGAGTAGTGCCCTGCATGAGTACCGTGGTGTGCAAGGACTGATAGCCGTTCTCCTTAGGATTGGCTATGTAGTCTGTGAATTCAGCGGTGATTGGGTGCCAGAGGTTATGTATGATGCCCAGTACTTTATAGCAGTCCGGGATTGAATCTACCAGGACCCGAAGGGCAAAAAGATCATGGATGTCTCCGAAGTTCCGGCCGATGGTGGCGTATTTATGTATCTTGTTGTAGATGCTGAAGATGTGCTTGGGCCTGCCCGTTACCTCTCCCTCGATTCCCGCCCTTTTCATTTCTTCGCACAATATACGGGCCGAATCTTCGACAAAGCCCTCGCGTTCCGCTCTTCGTACGGATACCATGCGTGCTATTTCATGATATTGTTCCGGCTCGAGGAAGCGGAAAGCCAGGTCCTCAAGTTGCCATTTGATCTGCCACATGCCCAGCCGGTGCGCAAGGGGAGCGTATATTTCCAGAGTTTCCTGTGCTATGGCACGACGCCTTTCAGCGGGCAGGGCTTCCAGTGTCTCCATATTATGCAGCCTGTCTGCCAGTTTAATGAAGACCACCCGCATATCCTCCGCCATGGCAATAAGCATCTTGCGGAGGTTCTCCGCCTGGCTTTCCTGGCTGCTGACTGCAACCTCTCTCTTCCAGGCAACTCTGCTCAGCTTTGTAACCCCATCCACTAGTTTGCTGACTACCGGGCCGAATTTTTTCTCCAGCTCGGCAATCGATACGTTACAGTCCTCCGGGATATCGTGTAGCAGGGCGGCCTCAAGAGTTGCGGCATCAAGCTGCAGATTGGCCAGGGTTATGGCAGTTTCAAGAGGGTGTTCCACATAGGGGACGCCGGATTTACGCTTTTGTCCTTCATGAGCATCATGGGCATATTTATAGGCAGCCTCTACGAGGCCAACCTTTTCGGGAGGCAGATACTCCCTGGCCTTACTAAATAGTGGAGAAGGATCCATGCGTTCACCGGTTCACAAGTATGATAAAGCATGCCCGGTGACTATGGCAAGTACGTTAAATGTGATTTTGATCATTTGCATCCGGTCTATGCGGCCGTATTATACTTACAGTTGATGTTGACGGTTAAATGCTTTTGATGAGAGACCGCCGGTGGGGCGGACCGCAACAGTTTATCAAATACTTGGAGGTGCATAATGAAGATAGTAAAACTTTGCCGTGAAGGCACTTGCTGCCCGGCAGTCAAGGTATACGAGAATAGGGTGGAGATCGGCGAGGATGAAAATACCTGCGTGCTGAGCACGGACGAATTCGAGATTCTGAAAGAGAAGATCCTGGCAAAAGAGATCTAAACCAGAGAGTTTAAACCAATTGAATAAGCCCACCGTCCCACCCGGTGGACTTATTTTTTAGTCAACTAAAACCCGCCCAACATTGCCGCTACCTTATCTATGTAAGGACAGCTTCCCAAAGTTGAACTTCGATTACTATAGCAGTATGCTTTATTAACCGCTAGGCTAAAATTCGATCGAGGGGACTTTCATGATAACCAAAGTGAGCACAGGCTTGGATTCTATCTTTTTGCCGCGTAATGCCGCTGTAATCGGAGCTTCCCAAAAGGATTTTTTTACGTGGGCCATGATGGGCGGGAAATTAAAGGACCATTTCTTCCCGGTAAACCCCAACTACAGCGAGGTTATGGGCAGGAAATGCTATAGCAGTATTCTCGACATAAACGAGCCCGTGGACTATGCCATTATCGCTGTCCCATCCCGGCTGGCATTGAAGGCGGTTCAGGAATGCATTCAAAAGGGACTTAAGGGAATACACCTTTTCACCTCGGGTTTCAGTGAAACCGGGACTGCCGAAGGCTTAAAACTTGAGAAGCAGTTGGCCGATCTGGTCAGGGGTAAGATAAGGATGATTGGCCCCAACTGCATGGGCATATATTGCCCCAAATCCGGACTTTCGTTCAATCCACAAGCTTCTTATAAAGAAGGCAATATCGGCATCATCACGCAGAGTGGTACCTTCGCTCAATTTTTCATTCAATCCGAAAAACCGCGCAATATGCAGATAAGCAAGCTGATTAGCTATGGTAATGCCGTAGACATTGATTGCCCTGAACTGCTCGATTACTTTGCCGACGACCCCGATACACACATGATCGCCCTTTACATCGAGGGCATAAGAAATGGGCAGCTGCTCAAGGAATCGCTTGAAAGGGCGGCAGCCAAAAAACCCATTATAGCCTTAAAAGGCGGCATGACCGAGCAGGGCGGAAGAGTTGCATCCTCCCACACAGGATCCCTGGCAGGTGCCGGAAGAATCTGGGAGACGATGTTCCAGCAGTCGGGCGTTCTACTTGTCAATGATATAGATGAATTGATTAATACCGCGCTGGCCTTTAGCTGCCTGAAGCCGCCAAGGGGCAAGGGTATATCCATAATTACCTATTCAGGCGGCTTCAGTGTAGTTCAGAGCGACCTGGCAATTAAGGAGGGCCTGGACGTGCCGCAGTTTTCCGTGAAAGCCCGGGAAAAATTGCGCAAGATAGTACCTTCAGCCGGCACCATGATCGGGAACCCGCTGGATGCCTGGCCGGTATTTCACAGGGTCAACAAGGGCCAAGGTACGTTGGATGAAATAATCAGGATAGTTGCAGATGAAAGCCAGATCCATTCTTTGATCTTGCAGGTTGATAACCTGAGATTTCTGGCCGCCATGTGGGGTAAAAAATTTGAGGAGAGCTTCAATAGCTTCAGCAATATCGTTATGGATGGCTGCCTCTACACCCGTGACATCACGGGTAAGGTGATTATGGTGAGTATGTACATTGAACCTTTCCAGAGTAATGAACGTGAAAGAAAGGTATACCTGGACTTTAAGGCGCGTTGTGAGGCGCAGAATATGCTGGTTTATCCTTCCCTTAAATCGGCCATTAATACGGTAAGCAATATGTACAGGTATACGGAGCTTATGCATAAAGGCACATGGGATACGGGATGAACCGGAATGCTCACACCGGAGTTCGTGGTCATCCTGGTCACAGCTTCAAACTTAGAAGAAGCGCGCAAAATCGCCGCTGTTCTTTTGGACAAACGTAAAGCTGCCTGCGTGAATATCCTTCCCCGGGTTCACTCGAGTTTCTGGTGGCAGGGCAAGATAGATAAAGCAGAAGAATCCCTGCTGGTGATAAAAACAACTGCTTCGGCAACCCAGGCCGTTATTGAACTTGTCAAAGCGAACCACAGCTATACCGTTCCTGAGATAATTGCACTCCCGATCATTGGCGGCAACCCCGATTACCTCGATTGGATAAACCGGGAAGTACTACCGTAAAGCGCAACGTTTGGAAATAGGACCTTTTCATATATTATAATAAGCCTTTGGGAGGTGGGTTACGTGTTTAAAGCGCCACGCGGCACTGCCGATATTTTGCCCGAAGAGCAGGCATATTGGCGTTATATTGAAGAAAAAGCTGTGTCTCTCTGCCGGTGGTACGGCTTTTCCATGATAAGCACCCCTGCATTCGAAGATGCGGGTTTATTTACGCGTAGCGTGGGCGAAGGCACCGATATAGTTAACAAAGAGATGTATATCTTTAAGGACCGTAGCGACAACGAACTGGCGCTCCGGCCTGAAGGGACTGCATCAATTTGCCGATCGTACCTTGAGCACGGCATGGACAACCTGCCCCAGCCTGTAAAGCTGTTCTATTTTGCGGATATATTTCGCTACGAAAGGCCTCAGGCCGGGCGCTACCGCCAACATCATCAATTCGGCTGCGAGGCCATCGGAGAGGCCTCTCCCATGCTGGATGCCGAGGTCATCCACATGGCGCTTACCTTCTTTAAATCTCTGGGGCTAAGCAACTTTTCCCTGCAGTTGAACAGCATCGGCTGTAAAAAATGCAGGCCTGCATATCTTGAACAGCTGCGCGAGTACTATACCCCTCTCAAAGATCAATTATGCGGCGACTGCCGCACCAGGCTGGAAAAGAATCCCTTGAGGCTGCTGGATTGCAAAAAACCCACCTGCCAGGTTGCGGCCGATGAATCCCCCCAAAGCACTGAGTATCTCTGTGAAGACTGCGGGCAGCACTGGGAGTCCCTGATGGAATATTTGAAGTCCCTCAGCATCGAGTTTGTACTTAATCACAGGCTGGTCAGAGGCCTGGACTACTATACCAAGACCGTATTTGAAATACAGCCGTTTGAAGGTGGCTCGCAAAGCGCACTGGGAGGCGGCGGGCGCTATGATGACCTGATAGGCATGCTGGGAGGGAAACCCACCCCTGCGATTGGATTTGCCACCGGCCTGGAGCGAATTGTGCTCAACCTGAAGAGCCAGAGCATCGAGGTGCCGAATAATAATAAACCCGCCCTGTTTATTGCCTGCATGGGTGACCAAGCAAAGGCTGCAGCTTTAAAAATTGCGGCGGATCTGCGTGAAGCAGGCGTTTCGGTTATAGTATCCGCAGGTGAACGGAGCCTGAAGGCACAGTTAAGGCATGCCAACGCCGTAGGCGCCGCCTCTGCCGCAATCATAGGCGATGACGAAGTGAAAAGCGGCACGGTAATGTTACGCAATATGGAGACCGGTGAGCAGCAGGAAGTCCAGCCGGACGAACTGAAAAAGCTGTCGGCCACGTAAAAAAAAGATTTAAGGGGATTATTTATGGACACTTTTGAAGCTATTTATAACCGGCGGAGCATACGGCGCTACCAGGAAAAACAGGTGCCCGATGAAATGTTGAATAAGGTTCTGGATGCTGCCCGCTGGGCGCCATCCTGGGCCAACTCCCAATGCACCCGCTATGTAGTTATTAAGGACGCGGCTACCAAGGCAAAGTTGTCCGAGTGCGTCAATAAGGGCAACCCGGCGACTGAAGCCCTGAAAAATGCACCCATCGTTATCGTAGCCTGCGCCGAGCTAAAAAAATCCGGCTATTACAAGGATATGGCGGTTACCGATAGGGGCGATTGGTTTATGTTTGATGTGGGGATAGCAATGGAGAACCTGGCACTGGCGGCAAAGGCGCTGGGCCTGGGGACGGTCCATGTAGGATTGATACCGGATTCCAAAAAGATAGATGAAATTCTGGGCCTGCCGGAAGGGATAGTTTCTGTTGAAATGACCCCTCTGGGATTCCCGGCAGGCGAGGCTAAGGCGCCGCCGCGCAAAGATCTGGTAGAAATTGTATTTTACGAAAAATACGGAAAGCACTAGAATTTGAATAGTTTCTTCAAGAGAACTTTTCTGCCCGCCGCGGTTACCCAAGCTTACAGCTTCACCGCACGGGCTGAAAATTTTTATAAAGGAGGAAAATATGGCCAAAACGATCGCTGAGATCAACGAGAAAATCAAAAAAGGCCAGGCGGTTGTGGTCACTGCCGAAGAGGTGATCGATATCGCCAAAAAGAAGGGTGTAGCCGCAGCAGCCAAAGAGATCGATGTGGTTACTACCGGGACCTTTGGCCCGATGTGCTCGTCCAGCGCTTATATGAACCTTGGCCATACCAGCCCCAGGATCAAGGTGGGTGGTGGCAGGGTCTACCTTAATGATGTCCCGGCCTACACGGGAGTAGCTGCTGTCGATATTATTCTGGGAGCAACAGCTATGCCGGATGACGATCCCAAAAACAGGATATACCCGGGCGAATTCAAATACGGGGGCGGCCACGTTATAGAAGAGCTGGTGGCAGGCAAAGATGTCAAAATGGTGGCCACTGCCTATGGTACGGACTGCTATCCCCGGAAGAAGATTGAGACCTGGATAAATATAAATACCATCAATGAGGCCGTTTTGTTCAACATGCGCAATGCTTACCAGAACTATAATGTGGCGGTAAATGTCAGCGACCGCATGATTTACACCTACATGGGCGTTCTCAAGCCCAGGATGGGCAATGCCAATTTCTGCTCGGCGGGCCAACTGGCGCCTCTTATGAACGATCCGCTTTATAAAACGATCGGCATTGGTACAAAGATATTCCTGGGCGGTGGTACAGGTTATGTAGCCTGGAACGGAACGCAGCATAATCCCTCGGCCCCACGAACGGAGAAGGGCGTCCCTACCAGGGGCGCAGGCACACTGGCCGTTATCGGTGACCTCAAGCAAATGAAGCCGAAATGGTTGGTTGGCACCAGTTTCCTGGGATATGGAGTGACGCTTACCGTCGGAATAGGGGTACCCATTCCCATATTGAATGAGGAAATCCTCGGATATACGCTTGTAACAGACGCCGATATCCTGGCTCCGGTTATTGATTATGCTGGCGCTTACCCTAACCGGAAGCCCGATGTCATGGCCGAAGTAAGCTACGCCGAACTGAAATCGGGCAAAATAACGGTAAACGGCAAAGAAATCCCCACAGCATCGCTTTCGAGTTATCCGGGAGCGGTGGAAATAGCAAGCACGCTCAAGGACTGGATCAAAAAAGGCGAGTTCCTGCTAACCGACCCGGTGGCGGCTTTGCCGGGCGTAGAATCAGGCATTAAGCTCAAAACGCTTGAGGAGAGGCCGCTGTCCTGAAGGAGATAAGAGAAATGAAAGTTTCTAAAAAAATAGTGTTGCACTTCCCGCAAAAGACTACCGACAAGCCCATTGTTTCCGGGTTAATCAGACAGTACACGCTGGATTTCAACATACTTAAAGCTTCCATATCACCGGGCGAAGAAGGCCTGATGATAATGGAGCTATCAGGCGAACAGAAGGAATATGATCGCGGCATACGTTATCTTCAATCTGCCGGCGTGGAAATACAGGCATTGAGCCAGGATGTGACGCGCAATGAAGAGCGCTGCACGCACTGCGGGGCGTGTATCACCATGTGCCCGACCAGGGCATTTTCGCTTGAAAAGCGCAGCAGAAAGGTGACCTTCGATAACTCCAAATGCATAGTCTGCGAGCTATGCGTCAGGGCCTGCCCGCCGCGCGCCATGGAATTGCACTTCTAATGCTTTGGTGGGATTTCCAGCTTTGATGCTATGTATGAGCAGCGGACCTATCGCCATCAGATAAAGGGCTACGGCCTTATCTCTTTTACTGCCTCAGTTAAAGAGACCGACCTTTTTGTCCTTGCCGGGAGGGACCTTACCAGCCAGACGCTGTCTTTGATCGGTGAATGCCGCACACCGCTGGAGGAGTATATCCGGTCGCATCCACTTTTTCTGCACAGCCTCAGGCCTTTGCAGGTAGAAGAAAACGCTCCCGAAATCGTCCGGCTGATGGCTCACGCGGGGCAGGCTGCCGGTGTCGGGCCGATGGCAGCGGTAGCCGGAGCCATGGCTGAACTCGTAGGGAAAAGGCTTCTCGACCACTGCCCGGAGGTCATTGTCGAAAACGGCGGTGATATCTTTTTTAGAACCAGGAGGAAGCGGCGCATCGGCATATTTGCCGGGAACTCGCCTTTTACGGATAAGCTGGCACTCGAGATCGACCCGAAGGATACTCCCCTGGGCGTGTGTACCTCCTCGGGGACGGTGGGGCCATCGCTGAGCATGGGGCTGACGGACGCTACCATAGTTCTGTCCAAATCAGCAGCGCTGGCCGATGCTGCGGCAACTGCTGTCGGCAACCTGGTTAAGATACCGGAGGATATTCAGGGCGCGCTGGATTATGGAAAAGAGATAAAAGGTATTACCGGGATAGTAATAATTATAGGCGACAGGATGGGGGCCTGGGGCGATATAAAGCTGGTCCAAATCTGAAGAGGATCAGACGCTGCAGCATTTCACCGTAACCGGGATCGTGAAAGTGGTTGTTGCTCCCTTGCTGTCGGATACTTCCACACTAATCGTGTAATTGTCCGCCAGGCCTGGGGCAATCCACTGCACTTTTGAACCATTCCCGATCAACTTGCCTCCGGTTGCCATCCACACATAATCTAGCTTGTCGTTATCAGGATCGCTAGCCACGCAGGAGATATCGGCCGTCTCATATTTTTTGATTATGAGTTCAGGCATTTTAGTCTGTTCAACTCCTGATATTTTGATCGTGATCGGCAAGTGCGCCTGGCGCGTGAACTGTATAGAAGTGATAACCGGGGGATTATTGGGTTTCTCAGGTACATTTATGATGACATTGCCGGTGGTGGAGCCGCCCTTGCTATCACTAACCACAACCATGATGTCGTAGTCACCGCCTTTTTCGGGGGCTGTCCAGGTAACTGTAGAAGCTGTGCCACTGATATTGCCGCCGGTGGCAGTCCATTTGTAGGTCAGGTTGTCATCACTGGGATCGGAGGTATCGCAGGTAACATTAGTCTTGCCCAGTAACGGAACCTGGCTGTCGGCAGTCAAGGCTGTAATAACCAGCGACGTAGCTACAGCCGGAGCGGGCTGTTGTACCGGGGCCGCCTCCTGCTGCTCTACGCTGCAGCCGACCAGGGCCGGAATGAGAAGCAAGAAAAGTGTAAATACGATAGCGGGGCGAACTAATGATCCTGAACTCATGGCTTTAAAAAGTCCTCTAAAGAGCCTTGTAGGGCTATTCTTTCTTTTTGGATAGCAGCTTGTTGATCCAGAACTGGTGTGAGAAGAAGCGGCCCGGATGAAGCACAATTATTAAAATGGCCAGTATGAACATCCCGATGTCTATATACATGGACTCCAGGGGAGTCAGGCCCCCGAAAATACCGAAGCACTCGCACTCGGGGAATTTCTCCCGTCCTATAGCTATTGCGTAGGAATTGTTGGCCATAAATCCCAGGACAAGCGGTATAAACAGTATTGCGACCAGTCGCGGCCAGATGCCTATCACCAGGGCGGCGCCGACCAGAATTTCCCCAATGGGCAGTATCCAGGGGATAAAGACCATTCCGATAAAACCTGCCAGTTCCGGCGTCAATATAAAGTCGGGTATAAATTTATCCAGAAATTCAGTCTGGCCAGGGATAGTACCCAGCTCAGCCAGCTTGCCTATACCTGCGAAAAGCAGGATGGCGCCGATGATAGTGCAGGCTGCGATACTTATTATACTGCGAGCCATGGGTTGGCTTTCATATTCATAGTTAGCGGGCATGTCAATATCCTTATACGAAATATACGTCTTGACTTAATGGAAATTATAATCTACACTAATGCGAGTATGCAAACCTTGGTTTTATGGTGAGTCTTAAGCTGGCAACCTCTTAAAATCGGGAGACCACAATGCCGGGACTGAGACTCCCAGCGTGTGTTTCAAGAGGTCTTGAGCCGAACGGACCCGTCCAGAATCCATGGGGCATAGTGATTATCAACAAGGAGGCATCAATGGCCCTAACGGACAAGACCCTTACATGTGCCGAGTGCGGCAAATCATTCGTCTTCACGATAGGCGAGCAGGAATTCTATCAGTCGAAAGGACTTCAGAACGAACCCAAGCGCTGCCCTGATTGCAGAACCAACAGGAAGCAGTCCCGCTCTGGCGGTTCAGGCAAGTCCAGACAGATGTTCAAAGCCACGTGTGCAAGGTGCGGCACCGAGTGTGAAGTACCCTTTGAACCGAGACAGGAACGTCCGGTTTATTGCAGCGCCTGTTACGCATCGTCTAAACCGGAACTTTAAATATATATAAATCTCCCGCAGTCTCCCGCGGGAGTATTTACCACCGCACAGTACCGGGGCGGCAGATCGGGCTTTCGTGAATATTGCTATCTGCAGGCTGAAGATACATATCCCTGAGAGCCAATCTCTCAAGGATAAGCGAAGTACGGTGAAATCGCTGATTTCACGCCTTCAGAAACAATTCAACATCTCCATCGCAGAGGTTGATGACCATGATCTGTGGCAGATAGCCACGATCGGAATAGCTTGTGTCAGCAATCGTAGTCACCGTGTGGATGAGGTCATCGATTCGGCCATAGCATTAATTAACAGGGACTATCCCACCGTCGAAATCATCGAAAAAGAAATCGAAACCTACTAGTAAATTCTAGGCCCCAAATTCTAAACTCTAAACAAATCTAAAGCACCAAACTCAAAGCATTCAATTAGAATTTCGTATTTATTTAGGATTTAGAGTTTAGTTTTTAGAGTTTGTATAATTACGCCAATGGATACCTCTTCCTTCCTTGAGTATCTTAAAAGCGACCCCGAATACCAAGGTCAGATAGTGCATATTCAATACATCCCGGCCCGCGATGTGCGGCCCGGTTGGCTGGATAAACCCCTTGAGCCCCTTCTCCAGGACCGTCTGGACCGTGCAGGCATTACCACACTTTATGCCCATCAGGCAGATGCCGTTAACACGGTGAGGCAGGGAGAAAATGTCATGGTGGCAACCCCCAGCGCAAGCGGAAAAACCCTTTGCTATAACATCCCGGTATTGAATACCATGCTCGAAAACGCGGCCACCCGGGCCTTATATCTGTTTCCAACCAAGGCGCTGGCGCAGGACCAGCTTCGTTCGTTAACGGGGCTGGCCGGTAAGACCATCAATTTGCCCTGGGAATGCGCCACTTATGACGGCGATACTCCGTCCGAAGAGCGTGCAGCGATCAGGAAGCGCGCACGCATTGTGCTCACAAACCCCGATATGCTTCATGTAAGCATACTGCCCAACCATCAAATGTGGGATAGATTTTTCCGCCGCCTGAAATATGTGGTTGTAGACGAGGCGCACGTTTATCGCGGCGTCTTCGGCTCCCACCTGGCATGCATACTGCGCCGGCTCAGACGTATCTGTAATTTTTATGGCAGCCGCCCACAATTTGTGTTCTGTTCGGCCACCATAGCCAATCCCGGGGAGCATGCCGAGAGGTTGAGCGGGCTGCCCTTTAAGGTGATCGGTGATGACGGCGCTCCCTATGGTGGAAAGGCCTTCGTGTTCTGGAACCCTCCCATCATCGATGAGGCCAGGAGCACCCGCCGCAGTGCCAACAGCGAGGCTACCTATCTTTTCACCGGCCTGGTCCGCAAGGGGGTGCGAACGCTCACCTTCGCCGGCACGAGAAAACTTACAGAGCTGATTTATGTTTACAGCCGGGACCTGCTGGGGAAGCCGCTGGCGGAAAAAATAAAACCGTACCGTGCCGGCTACCTGGCCTCGGACAGGCGTGAAATAGAGCGGGAACTGTTTTCCGGCGAGCTGCTTGGCGCCGTCGCCACCAACGCCCTTGAACTCGGCATCGATATCGGTGATCTGGATGCCACCGTCCTTACCGGTTACCCCGGCAGCATAGCCAGCACCTGGCAGCAGGCCGGGCGCAGCGGCAGGCGGGGTGAGAGGTCGCTCACTTTTCTGGTGGCGCAGAACAACCCGCTGGACCAGTATTTCATGAATAATCCCGGCTTCTTTTTCGGCAAGCCGTTTGAAAACGCCCTGATCAACTGGGAAAACGGCAATATTTTAAAGCCGCACCTGCTGTGTGCGGCCTGGGAAAGGCAATTAGAAGAGATCGATTCGAGCTATTTTGGCGATGTAATGATGCCTGCAGTGGCAGAGTTGGAAGACGAAGGAAGGTTGAGGAAGGTCGACGACCGCTGGTATATTGCTCCCCAGCTTTCCTATCCGGCCCAGGACGTAAATGTGCGATCGGCTTCCAGCCAGAATTACCAGGTGCTGGATTCTTCCAAAGGTTATGAATTGTTGGAGACGGTCGAGGAAGACCATGCCTTCTGGCAGGTCCATCCCGGCGCCATCTATCTGCATCAGGGGGAGTCATATTTCGTCAGGGAGCTGGATATAGAGAAACACATCGCGGTGGTCGAACCGGCCACCGTACCCTACTATACCCAAACACTGGAGATGACCGATATCAGGGTCATCCAGAAGATACATGAAAAAGAATGCAATGGGGTGCGCGTATGCCTGGGCATAGTGGACGTTACCAACCAGGTGGACGGCTTCAAAAAGAAAAAGCACTATACCGATGAGGTACTGGGTGAGGAAGTGCTGGACCTGCCGCCCATGCGCTTTATAACACAATCGCTGTGGTTTGATGTTCCGCAGAGAGCCGTAGATACCATTGAGAAAGGCAAACTCGATTTTCACGGCGGCCTGCATGCTGCAGAGCACGCCGCCATTGCCATCCTGCCCCTCTTCGCCATGTGCGACCGCAACGATATAGGCGGCGTATCAACCCCCTTCCATGCCGATACGGGCCGTGCCCAGATCTTTATCTATGACGGCTACCCGGGGGGCATAGGCATCGCCGAAAAGGGATATGAGATTGTCGAACAGCTATGGGCTGCCACGTTAAAAGCTATCGAGGAGTGCCCCTGCCGCGACGGCTGCCCGGCCTGTATCCAATCGCCCAAGTGCGGCAACAATAACGAACCCCTGGATAAGAAAGCTGCGGTCATTCTTCTAAGAGGACTGCTGGGCGTCTTTCAGTAATAAATTTATTAAAGGAGAACCATGGAAACCTACAACTACCTGAAAAACGTGATGCGTACCGCTTTGAGCTACACCTTTAGCCGCATCATGTTTTACCTGACCCTCTTCAACTTCTTCATGCTGGCCAGTTGGATGTATGATCAAACATCCATAGGTGACTGGATGAAAACCAACGGTTTCAGGCCGGGCGATATGCTGGCTATGATACTGTTCACTATTTTCGCCATCTCGGTATTTGAGTACTTATTGATAGGCCGTGATAAACGAGGAAGAATTAGAGAATTAGCCCGGTTGCAGATATGTAGCAATTGTGGGAAAATGCCGCGATGGAGGCATGGGGGAAAAAATGAGTAGCTCCAGCCGCTTTCTGCTGGGTTTCGGAATTTTGATCCTGGCGATAGTTGCTATTTCAGTTATCATTGCCGTAATTGGAAGCAACCAGCCGGTCAAAATTCTGCCCGAAAATTCGCCTGAGGGCACAGTGCAGCGGTTCCTTACGGCGGTCAGGGACCGTGATTATACCAAAGCCTATGATTTCCTTGCCCCCCAGGCGGGAACGGACAAAACGAACACCCTGGACCAATGGGTTAGCTCCACACAGAACTCCCGGAATTCCACTTCATCCTGGACGGCCAGCATAGTAAAGTCGACTGTCAATGATGATAATGCCAGCGTAGATGTTGTTATTGAGGTATTCAGGCCCAACGGGCCTTTAAACGATCCTGTCAGCTCGAATAATGTCACATTTCTGCTGCAGAAAGCGGGTGATGTGTGGTTGATTCAACAGCCTATAGACCTGTGGTGGCTATACTGAAACAGGAGTGTAACCAGTGAGTACGGTCAGGCATGTGTTTTTCTATATTTTGGCCTTGATTACGCTGGGCATACTTGCGGCCGGCGTAGTAAACCTGCTCTCACTTTCCTTTGATACGATAATCAGTAATTTTACCCTGGCGAAAGTAGGTGATATTAGAGGGCAATTGAGCCTTGGCATTGCCATGATTATAATAGGGTGCCCCCTTTGGCTGCTTTTCTGGGGGACGATTCAACGGCAGGCGGGAAGAAGCTCGGATGAATACGGATCGGCCCTGCGTGCTTTTTTCCTCAATTTTGTCATCATAGTATCGGCTTTTAGCGCGTTATTTGCGCTGGACGGGTTGGTTGTCTGGCTTATGGGGGGTTTGCAGCCCGACGAGTTCAGCCCAAGCGGCGCCGCTATTTTTATAACGGCTGGGGCAATCTGGTACCATCACTGGCAGCTATCCCGGGCTGAAGGCCATCCAACGGCAATAGCTAAGACGTTATGGCGGTGGTACGTCTATATACTGGCAGCGGCGGGACTGGTCTGGCTGACCTCGGGAATTGTCCAGACAGTCAACGCTGCTTTCGTTGCGCTCCCTATATGGCAGGGCGACATAGTTAGAAGCAGTTTCTGGAACAGCGGGTCGCGCAGCAGCCTTTCATGGATACTGGTCGGCGGAGTGGCCTGGGCATTTCACTGGCTGTATATGGCCCGGGGTGACCTTAATTCGTCACTGCGCCAGGTATATTTTTATCTGTTTGCCATCCTCGGCGGTGCGATAACCGGCCTGGTGGCGTTAACGCAGACCATCTATAAAGTTATCTACTGGTCGTTCGGAGGAGGCCGCGATATAAATGCATATTACCAGTTCCTGGGATGGTCTCTCCCGGCTATCCTGGTGGCCGCCTTTATCTGGTTTTATCATCTTCGCATGGCCGAGGAAGAAGCACTGCAGATCAAGGATCGCCGTCTTTCCGCTCGGCGCGTGCATTACTACCTTATGGCATTCCTGGGGATAGGAGCGCTGGTAAGCGGACTTATCGTTTTGCTGGGTATACCACTGGATGCCATCGTCCGCAGTATCAGGCCTGAAACCGTCATAGCCGGGCCGGAATGGTGGACAAATCAGCTCAGCTGGAGCCTGTCATTGCTCGTGGTTTCCATTCCCATCTGGCTATATTACTGGAGCCGCGTCATCAACATGGTTCAAGCGGAAGGAATGCTGGAAAGGGCTGCGAGGTCACGCCGTATATACCTGTTTGGAATAATAGGGGTCGCAGTCGTGACACTGGCGGCCGACCTGGTCAATGTTGTCTACCAGATATTAAACGGTCTCCTGACCGCAAACTTCGGGATAGACGTCCTGGTCAATATGAAGTGGAGCCTGCAAACGGTCTTTATTGCCGTTCCGGTGTTGCTATATCATTTTAGTGCCGTCAGAAAGGACCTCAAACTGGGGTCGGAAAAAGCCGCTCCCCGTAAGAACGTAATGGTGCTGCTCTATGACAAAAATTCTCCAGCGCTATCGTTTTTCGATAACAAACTGGGCTATAAAGTCCGAGCTGCGCAATATGCCGGGGAAGCGCCGGACAATCCGACGCAGAGGTCGGATGAAGAGTTGGAGCGCCTGGCAGATGAGATCAATTCATCTGTAGCAAGCGATGTTATGGTGATATTGCTGGAAGGCGAAGCTCGCGTATTGCCATATAAAGATTAACTAATGCCTGGCCTTGACGACCAGCTTCTTCTCGCTCCAAATACGCCGGACGAAAGGGTCGCCCCTCACATTGCGGTAGTCAAAATCGCTGCGCGTCATACGCCGCAGGTTAATTTTTACACCGGTCTCATCTTCGACACCCCCCAGTAGCTGGAGCAGGTCGCCTTCTGAAACGTCGCCCACTACTAGCAGGTCTACGCCGTCGCGGGGTATTTCCGTGGATATGGCCGCTTCACCGTGTATCAGGACCAGTGTGATCGAAGAGATATCCTTAAACTGTTCTGCCAGGTGCTGTGTAATGCCCGCAACCGAGCGGGCGGGGGCCTGGCCCAGGGTGGCAAGTGCAGCATCGGCTGTGCCGGCCGGCGCTGATTGCCGTTCCATTATGACCCGGGTACCCGGGACTATCGCTTCTTCAAGGGATTTATCACGTACCTTAAGTTTATTGACTGTGTGGGTATGCTGCCCGGTGGCCGCCACCGGTTCCTCAGGCGTGCGGAGAATGATTTTCCTCCACTCGGCCAGGAAAGGGAAGTCCCGGACGACTTCAAAATATTTTAGATTGCCCAGCATATGGGAGCGCAGCAGCCCCGCTTTCTTCATGTAACCGAGTTCTCGACGCACGGCGTTAAGGGGTTCGCCGGTCAGGCGGGCCACCTCCCTGGTATAAAAAGTGCTGTCAATGTCGGCCAGGAAGAGCTTAAGCACCGTCCTCTTGGCTTTTGATGTGATGAAATACCTTAAAACCGTCATTTTTCGAACACCTATTATGTTCTAATGTACAATGTTTGTGGACATATTTCAAGTAGGGGTCAAGTTAACTCTTGGTTGATTTTGCACTTTCTTAGCCATATCCTTATGGGGATATTTTTGAGAGGGAGGTTCGCATTATGGAACCAGAAGTAAAGGCAGCAATTATCCAAGTAGCAGGGCTTTGGGTAATTGAGGCGGCAAGAATCTCGCATCTAAACCGAACTGAGATGGAAAAGGCATTACCATCATCTTTTAAAGAGACATATGACCGGCTAGCCACCATCGTTGCAACTCTCCCTACTCCCTGATGCTTCGATACTTAATATTCGTTTTGTAAGTCTGTGAGCAAGATCGGCCACACTGCATCTGCGCTATGTACAGGGGTGATAGAATAGTGGGGTGGATAGGTAGAGGGACGAAGCGGGAGTTTGTGAAGGGAGGTGACAAGATGCAATTGACAAAACGTAAAGCCCTCGAGATCTGGCTGGAACTCTGGGAGTGGCTAGCGGCTACGGGTGAACGGAACATGTGCAAGTGGGAAGGCTGGGCTAAATACGGCATGATGTGGGGAATGTGCCCTGGATGTGAATACACTCGACAAGCCAAGCCTTATCTTCCTTGCCCAATATGGGGAGAATGCGACCACTTGGGTGATCTTAAATGTCTGGCAGAGACATCCCCTTATATCAAATGGAGGGAGACAATCACGCAATCTGAGAATGAAAATAGGTCAGCGGCGGCGGAGTGTATGGTTGAATTGATAAAATCTAAACTACAAGAGGTGGATGCACCTGCTACACTGGTATAACTATCGCTCGGGGCTTTGATCTTACGTTCCCAAGTATTTTTTGTGCTAAAATCCTTTAAACAGATATAAAAGGGGGTTGGAATGGAGACGAGGCAGATCAAGCAACAAGCGACGTTCAAGGCCAGTCCGCACGCGGTTTACGAACTATTGATGGACTCCAAAAAGCATTCCGTGCTGGCCGGCGACCAGGCCAAGATCAGCCGTAGCGTAGGCGGGAAGTTCACGGTGGGCGATTACATCGAGGGCGTGAACCTGGAGCTGGCGCCGGATGAAAAGATCGTTCAGACCTGGCGCTATAGCGACTGGCCCAAAGGGCACTACTCAAAGGCCACGTTTGTGCTAAAGAAAGTGGACGGCGGGACCAGGCTCACGTTCACCCAGAGCGGGGTGCCGGAGAAATTTTACGAGGATATCAAGCAGGGCTGGATAGATTACTACTGGACGCCTATGAAAGAAATACTTGAGAAATAGATATTTTCCTGGATAAAAGGAGCGAATGCTAATGGAAAAGGTCAAAATAGGGCCTCAAACCCTGGTCTATCCCACCCCGGCGCTGCTGGTGGGCGCCAACGTAGAAGGCAAAGCCAATTTAATGACGGTGGCCTGGGCAGGCATCGCCTGCAGCGAGCCGCCCATGATATCCGTGGCCATAAGGCACGTGCGCTATACACTCAAGGGGATGAACGAGACGGGGACCTTCTCCGTCAATGTGCCCTCCATTCATCAGGCCAAAGAGGTTGATTACTGCGGTATAGTGAGCGGGGACAAAGTAGATAAAGTCAAGGTCTGCGGGTTCGATATTTTCTACGGTAAGCTGGAGACGGCGCCCATGGTGCAACAGTGCCCGGTGAACCTGGAATGCAAAATCGAGCACACCCTCGACCTGGGCAGCCATGTGCTTGTAGTGGGAAAGATCGAGGAAGTGTATGTATCGGGCAACTGTTTTTCCGGACAGCATCCCGACGTGAAAAAGATCAAGCCGTTGATCTGGACTATGCTGCCCGCCAACGTGTACCAGGGATTGGGCGAAGAGGTCGGCAAGGCATTTAAGATTGGGCTGGAATTGAAATAGCGCTTTACATCCCCTGAACAATAGTTTGTGTACAAAATATCGTTGTGATATGCTTGATGGAAGCGGGCCAGTCTCGCTTCCATCAATTTTTTAACAGGAGGATAAACCTGTGAAGATAGCAGTCCTCAACGGCAGTCCCAAGGGTGAAGTAAGCGTCACCGTCCAGTATGTAAAGTTCATCCAGAAAAAGTTCCCGGGGCATGAGTTCGAGCTTATTAACGTTGCTCACGATATTTTGAAGCTGGAAAAGGATAATCAAGCATTTCTGCAGGCCATAGAAACGGTGAAAGGGTCTGACGGTGTGATATGGGCCTTCCCCCTCTATGTCTTCCTGGTAGCCTCTCAATACAAAAGGTTCATCGAGATGGTCTTCGAGCGGGGCGTTACCAGCGCTTTCGAGGGCAAATACGCCTGTGCGCTGAGCACCTCCATCCATTTCTTCGACCATACTGCTCATAGCTATATACACGGCATCTGCGACGACTTGGGGATGAAATTTATAGAGTCATTCTCCGCTGATATGGACGATATTTTTGTCGACGACAAGCGCAGGATATTGACTAAATGGGCAGGTGATTTCCTGCAGGCTATTAAGAACCAGGCGCCCACGAGTAAAAGCTATGCGCCTTTGAAATGCAGCTCTTTTGCCTATAAGCCGGGCAAAACAATCAAACCGGTAGATACAGGCGGAATTAAAATCAGGGTACTGGCCGATATGGATGAAAAATCCAACATTGCAAATATGGTTGACAGGTTCCGGAAGTCATTTAAACAGGATATCGAAGTGTTTAACCTGCGAGATATCGACATGAAGGGCGGCTGCCTGGGATGCTTGCAGTGCGCCTTCGACAACGTCTGTGTTTACAGGGATAAGGACGGCTTTATGGAATTCTTCAACTCGGGCAGTGATTCAGATGTGACCGTATTCGCCGGGGCCATTAAGGACCGTTTTCTATCCTCAAGGATCAAAATGTTCTGGGACAGGAGCTTTTTCAATGGACACATACCTACACGGATAGGCAAGCAGGTCGGGTTTATTGTATCGGGCCCGCTCTCGCAACTGGCCAATTTGCAGGAGATAATGCTGGGGCAGGCCGAGATGTCGGAGGCCAACCTGGCAGGTGTAATAACCGATGAAAGCGGGGATTCATCCACGATTGATGCCCTGCTGGATGATTTCGCCGTCAAATGCGTGGATTATTCCCAACAAAAATACATCAGGCCCAGCACCTTTCTGGGAGTGGGTGGGCATAAACTCTTCCGCGATCAGATCTGGTCCAGGTTGCGCTTTCCTTTCGATGCCGATTTCCGGTTTTATGAATCGCATGGCATGTTCGATTTCCCGCAGAACGATACCAGGTATCTTGAGTTCAGCGGGCAGATGGTCAAGATGATACAGGATCCCAAGATGCGTGAGATGGTGCGCAAGATGATCAAGACCGAGATGCTTAAAGGTTACCAGAAGGTAGTTGAGACCAAATAGCTTTCACACCTTTCTGGTTATTGTCCTCAATGGCTCACGGGCAAGACAAGCCAGCCGCTATTTGCCGGTGACGCTGCCAATGGAATACAATTCTACAGTTAAACGGTATTTGAATGACGGACTTAATCGAACGTACAGAACGCGGCGTCAAGCGCAGCCGTGAAGGGCTTTTCGGCAGGATCGCCGACCTTTTCAGCCATCTGAGAATCGAGGATTCAACTTGGGACGAGCTTGAGGAGTTGCTTATAACTGCCGATGTGGGAGTCGAGACTACCGATAAGCTGCTTTCAGAGGTCAGGAAACGCGTTAAAAATGAAAAGCTGGCTGAAAGCAGCCAGGTCAGTGATGCTTTAAAAGCGGAAATGAAGAGGCTATTAAGTGTTGCGCCCGATGCAACGATTACTAATCCAGCCGATAGTATGAAAATAATCCTGGTGGTGGGAGTGAACGGGACGGGCAAGACCACCAGCATCGCCAAGCTGGCTAACGAGTACAAAAACAGGGGGCAGAAGGTTCTGCTGGGAGCAGCCGACACATTCCGTGCTGCTGCCGCCGACCAGCTTAAGATGTGGGGGGAAAGGGTAGGTGTGGATGTTATCGCCCACCAGCCGGGAGCCGATCCGGGAGCTGTGGTCTTTGATACCCTGGAGGCGGCTCGCAGCCGCCGGGCGGATGTCGTTATAATCGATACAGCCGGCAGGCTTCAGACCAAGCATAATCTCATGGACGAGTTAAAAAAGATCAAAAAGGTAGCCGCCAAATATCAGGCGGACATGGATGTGTTGCTCGTTATAGATGCCACTACGGGCCAAAACGGGCTGTCGCAGGCCAGCAGTTTTACCGAGGCCACCGACGTCACGGGTATCTTTTTGACGAAGCTCGACGGGACTGCCAAAGGCGGCATCGTCTTTGCGATTTGCGATGCGCTTCGGATTCCCATTAAATATATCGGCACAGGTGAAAAGATCGACGATATCGCTCCTTTCGATGCCGGGCTGTTCGTCGACGCAATCTTTAGTAAGGCAGTATAAAAATGTGGGATATTAATTGGAATCCGGTACTTCTGACCATAGGAACGCTGGAGATCAGGTGGTACGGTGTTATGATCGTACTGGCTGTGATTGCCGCCATCGTAATCTCCCTGCTGGAGGCCAAAAGAAAGGGCTTCTCGCAGGATATGATCTGGGATGTGGCCCTTTGGGCGGTCATCGGCGGCATAGCGGGGGCCAGACTACTGCATATTATAGACCAGTGGAACTATTATATGCTCCACCCGGCGGAGCTATTGAACTTTGCCGGACTGGCTATATGGGGAGCGGTGTTGGGAGCCTTTGTCGCCATCGCAATCTATGTGCTGGTTAAGAAAATTTCCCTGTGGCAGTTAGGCGATATAATAGCTCCCGGAGGAATCCTGGCTCAGGCCATAGGCAGGATAGGATGCTTGATTAACGGCTGCTGTTACGGCGATGCGTGCGACTTGCCTATTGCGGTTATTTATGACAACCCCAACACCTATGCCCCCCAGGGCGTTCCGATTTATCCTACCCAGCTTTTTCACCTGGTCTGGAACCTGATCGGATTCGGTATTTTGTGGCTATTGCGCAAAAGGTTGAAGCCGCAGGGCCAGCTTTTCGTGCTTTATTTTGTCGTTTTCGGCGTCGGTGATTTTGTTATTCACTTTTTCCGGGAGGGAGAGCCCTTCCTTTTCGGCCTGCCCCAGGCGCAGATTGTGGACATTGTCATGGTCCCGATAGCTCTGATTGTCTTTATTGTGAGGGCGATTAGATACAAATCGACCGGCGGGACCGCGGCTATCGAAGAGCCTAATACGAGCGTGAAAAATCCAGAAGATTGAGCCGTAGCTGTCCCTTGCCGTTAAAGTTATCGACTTCTACGCAGTAGACCACGTCGATATGCCTGGCCAGCTCGCCCAGATAGCCTCCCAGCCTGAAGCCCATGGTATCCCAGACTATGCCGTCCTGCTTAAGCTTCAATTTGATGTGGTCGTTCTGGCTGCCGACCAGCTTCTGTTCCACGACCTCCACCTTGCGGCTCAAAAATACGGGGGCGGGATTGTCCATTCCGAATGGCTCCAGATGACGTATATCGTCGAACACTCCTTTGGAGAATACCGAGAGCGGGACTTCGGCATCGATATTGATGTGCGGCCGCAGGTCCAGACCGGTCAACTGTTCCTCTGCCAGCATACTCAGTCTTTTTTGCACCTGTTGTAAATCGCGAGTGTGGAGGTTAAAGCCCGCTGCCCGGGCGTGCCCTCCATACCTGGTGAGAAGATGGTGGCAGGATTTGAGGGCGGCCATGAGATCGAACTCGGGGATGCTGCGCCCGCTGCCCCGGCAGGTTTCCGTACCTATCTTTATCAATATCACAGGCCTGTAAAATTCGTCCGTCAGCTTGCCGGCCACCAGCCCCATCACTCCCGACTGGTAATCGGCGTCGCTGGCCCAAAGTATCGGCCTGTCGACGCCGTCCGCTACGATCTGCCGTCGCACCTTATCGTAAGTTTCCGCAACGATGCGCTGCCGCTCTTTATTTTTTCCCTCCAGCTCCATGGCCAGGGTATTAGCCTGCGCGTGGTCCTGTGTCACGAGCAACTGGTAGCTGGTGCCAGCATCGTCCAGGCGTCCGGCCGAATTTAAGCGAGGCCCTATTTGGTAGGAAATTGTTTCGGCGGTCAGCTTGCTCTTGTCGATGCCCGCGCAGTTCATCAATTCTAGCAGGCCGACACGCCTGGTTTTATTGAGAAGCTGTAGCCCGGATTTTACTAGGTAGCGGTTTTCGCTTAACAAAGGGGACATGTCTGTGATAGTGCCGAGTGTAACCAGTTCCAGGGAGCTGTTGAGCAAATCTTCACGGTTTGATCCGGATAGAAGGGCCTGTAAAAGCTTGAAGGCCACTCCCACACCGGCAAAATCAATAAATGAACTGGCGGGATCCGAGCGCTTGGGATCGACTATGATTTTGGCTGAAGGCAGTTCCTGCAGGGGAACATGGTGGTCTGTAACCAGGATTTCCATGCCCATCTTGTGAGACTTCTCGATCTCTTCAAAGGCAGTGATGCCGGTATCGACTGTGATAACCAGGGTTACGCCCTCTTTGCGCAGCTTCTCGAGTGCCGCTATTTTCAGGCCATAGCCCTCGTACAGGCGGTGCGGTATATAGGGAACTACATCGGCGCCCAGCGCACTCAGACCCTGCACCAGCAAGGCCGTAGCGGTTATGCCGTCGGCATCGAAATCCCCGTAAACTGCTATTTTTTCGCCGGACATAAGGGCTTTATAAACGCGGCTAACGGCGAGATGCATATCAGGGATAGTAAACGGGTCAATCGAAAGGCGTTTATCCGCCTTAAGGAAGATCTCGGCGTCCGAGGAATTGAGTACACCCCTGTTATAAAGCAACTTCGCAACGAGCGCGTCTACGCCCTTGTAGGCCAGGGGCTTATCTGCTTCGGGTAGGATTTTCCAATGAGTATGAGCCAAATCGCATCTTCGCTTTCTTAAGGTGTTTTATACCATAAAAGAGGGCCAAAGTAAATAAGAGATCGCGCTTTAAAACGGCGCCAGGTGCTCCTGCAGCATAGCAGCCACAGTAAAGAAAATCATATTCGCGGCATATAATCCGTTTGCCAGAACGGAGCCCACAAAATAGGAGGAGCTTCTTTTTTCGCCGGAAACAAAGCGGCTGAGATGCAAGATTACCGCCTGCAGAATGTAGAGCGAGAAACCGAATATTAGAACAGTATTGGCTATTACGCCCCAATGCCCCAGGAAGGCCAGTATGGCGGTTGCACCGAATGCCAGGTTGGCGAAACCTACTTCATATTGAAAGCCCGGGTTAGCAGCTTCCATGCCCAGCCTTTCGGCTCGGATTTATGAAGGAGGGTATGGGCAATGAAGGCCAGTAACCCGTTGATGCCCACACAGGTAAACAGCACAATTTCCGATGCAGGGCGTGCATCATGCCATTGAAAATAGAAGAAATAGGCGGCGAATAAGCCAGCGAAGATGACTATATATCTGATACCTAGCAATACCCGGGTAGCCATATGCTATCTCCTGTGATATCCATAAGAGGCCGGCTGCAATTATATCGGTAACGCGCAGGCCGGGCAATTGGGGAAGGAGATCACTGCGTTTGATAGCCGTCGGCACGTATGAGCCAGTTGTAAGTCAGGTAGCGCTCGGGCAGTACACTGCCCTTGTAAGAGACCCACGATTGAACGTCGATGACCTTCTCGTAACCGACACATATCTGATCGTACCATTCATGCACAATATAGGTACCAAAGGTGTTCCAGCCTCCGAAACCCTGCGTGCTTAGCTCGGGTAAATTATAGGGCAGCACTTCAACGTAAAAATCACCGTTTACCTTGAGGTCCGGGATGGTAACGGTTACCCACGCCGGAGTAAAGGTAAACAGGCTTCGGGAGAAACCGCTGATATACAGCCTGGTTTTATGGGCATCGTAAATAGTTACCAGAAATTGGGGGTTGACCGGTTCCAGCATGGCGATGTCCCAGCCGTATACCCATGTGCCGGGTCCCCATATATTGCTGTTATTGTAATCGTAAGTGCTGCTTTTAACGTAACCGAATACTTCAAGCGCATTGATTGTGGCGCCGCCCGTAGGCGCCGTAAACTTAATCATATATGCATCGGGAGACTGAATGACATTGCCTGCATCCGATGTGGTCCCGACCAGGGGATCGCAGCCATCGACCTGCCCCGTATCTAATTTAAGGGTGATCGGGACGCGGTTTTGCGTAACGGTTACCTGGACTGTCTGCGGTCCGATTTTAATCGTGTACAAGCCCGGATCGGGCAAAGATGTCTGAAAAACTGCGTTGCCACTGGCGCCCGGAGCGACCGGCACGCTCTGCGTATCTGCCTTTGCACCATTGATATAAAGGTCGGCGCTATAAGCTCCCGCTACTGTCCCCGTATTGCCTATAGGCATAGTGACGGTGAAGGGCTGGCCCGCCACGACGGGCAAGGGAGCCACTGAAATGGGGTCAAACGTGAAGAGGGGCATGGGTTGCAAGGGGGGCGCCTGCTGAGACTGTATATCCGATGGTCTTGCGCCGGCACACCCCATGTAAACAAGCGCCAGTCCTATGAGAGCCAAAGTTGAAAACGCCGGATGCCATTTTTTTCCACCCATATTCACCTCACTCATAATCAGGCAGAGCAGTAATTGCTTGGACTATTTAGAGTGATTATAAAGCGCAGCGAAGGGTTTGCAAAATCGGCGCTCTGCTACCTTTTCAAAATTTTATCTATCTCTTCGTATGCATCGTCAACGATTTTACGGACCTTTTTCAATTCGTCAGGCGCCACAGCCCACCCGCTTCCAGCGCACAACCTGGATATCCTGCCTATATCGTGCATAAGGTCGTGAAATTCGTGATGCGATCGTGAGAACCCGCATTGCTTTATGTGGTCTCTTATGCCGTCTACAGTCTCTTTTTGAGCGTCCAAAAATTTTCGTCCTTCATCCGTGATCGTATATACCTTTTTGCCGTCCTGCTCAGCGGCTGAAACATACCCGAGCTCCTCAAGATATTGAAGCGTAGGATAAACGATGCCCGCACTGGGCACATATAAACCTCCGAACTGGCCCTCCATCTCGCGGATTATCTCGTAACCGTGGCGGGATTTATCTTTGAGCATGTCGAGTATCACATACTTAAAATCGCCCTTGTGGAACATCCTGCCCATCCAGGGGCCGTGCCCAAATCTGTGTCCGTGCATTTTTTAACCCTCCAACGTGACATTAAAATATAACAAGATATATCTTAATATATCGATATGAGGTTGTCAAGCATGCGTGATGGCTGTTGTGAATACAATTCAATTTCATGGCTACAACATGTATAATCAAATCCGTTGCGGGGAAAACGCAGCCAGCAAACTTAAATTCGTTAACTGAAAAAAGGAGGAAGGACACATGCCCTTCACTGACTCTGGCGGTGTGAAAATATACTATGAAGTGGTGGGTCAGGGTGACCCGCTGGTTTTGATTCAGGGTTACGGCCAGCATCTCATGCATTGGGGAATGCTGCCTGCGGATTTAGCTAAGCTTCAATACCAGGTGATTTTGATCGATAACCGCGGAACAGGCAGAAGCGATAAGCCTGATACGCCCTTCAGTATAGCTGATATGGCTGATGACGTGTGCAAGGTTCTGGATGCCCTGTCGATCAAGAAGGCTAGCGTTTTCGGTATCTCCATGGGAGGCATGATAGCCCAGGAATTCGCCTTGAATCATGCCGACAGGTTGGTGAATTTAGTGCTGGGTTGCACATCGTGTGGAGGATCACACTCTGTGCCGCCAACTCCTGAAGGCTCAAGAATACTTTTCGACTATAACTACCTCATGAGCATGACCCCCGAACAAAGGTCACGTGAGGTCTTCCGATTTTTATGCTCGGACGAATTCATCGAGGCAAACCCGGATGCTTTAAAGTACTACCATGACGTAACCATGCAATATCCTACGCCGCTGGAAGTTTATAGCTGGCAGGCAGATGCGATATCCAAGTTCGATACCTGGGAAAGGCTGCCCAGCATCAAGTCTCCCACTATGATAATACACGGCACATCCGATCAGATCATTCCCTTTAAAAACAGCGAGATACTGGAGGAAAGGATACCCGGAGCGGAGCTGACACTATTACAGGATAAGTTGCACTTCTTTTTTATCGAGGCAAAGGATTCCACCAGGATTTTTATGCAGGGCTTTATGAAGCGGCACGGTAAAAAATAGTCTGCCAGGGAGATCCTAAAAAGAAGTGACCTTTTCCAGTTTCTTAATGGGGTAGACCTGGTCCATCTTGGGCGGCATGGGGTTGTAGATCCAGTTCACCTCAATCTCTCCGCACTTGATGCCTCCCATGCTGCGGATGCTCTGGAATATGCCGCGCAATAACACCGTCTGCATGTCGAATGACATGCAGAACAGTGCGCACGTAGCATTTTGGGGTATGGCCTTGAGGTCATTGCGGTAAACGGATGAAGCAAAAATAACCCTGTCGGTCCCCGCAGTTTGAGCTTGTATAACCGGAATTATCAGTGGATAGCCATCCCCATCGATATACGCCAGGAATTTTAAGTTATCGATCTTATCGATCAACTTATGTGTAAAAGGGTTGAGGACTTCCCTGCCGCTGCCTTTGCCGGCCAGGGTTTTGGCCACCATGGTCTTGATGGCAGCCTGGATTATAGCGCCCATGGGTAGAGGCTCCTTGCCCAGGTGCCCTACCAGGTCCATATAGTAAACCGTATGGATGCCGAAATAAGCATTATAGCGGAACATGGGCATATTATTGAGCAAATCGAATTCGGTTCCTCCCCTGGCGGTGCGGGTGAATTTAGCCTTGCCCCGCCAAAGGTTCCTGTCCAGCGTCATGATCAGGAAGCCCGTTCTAGGATTCTTCATTACGTTGGCCTTACTGATACCTTCCGAGAATTGCCCCCAGAAAAGCTCGGTAGGCGAACTTGCCTGTATGGTAGAAATGAGCGTCAGGTGAGGAAACCCGTCTTCGTTGACGGTGGCCAGCAGGCCGATTTTCATCTCCGGCTTGAAGCTTTCGATGTCCTGTTCTGAAAAGCTTGTGAATTTATTTTCCTGCATATCCGGCCTCCTTCATGCATTTTCTACCTGTGTGGCTCCAGTGGCTGAAATTATATCGGGGTTTGTCCCCGTCTGTTTTGCGATCTGTTCCAGCTCATGCAGTTCCTCTCGGCTGAGCAATGGGGTTGAGGCATATTTCCATTCCATGTCCAGCCGCCTGTACTTGTCGCGGCAGAGGTTATTGAAGGCGCAGAGCTCCCAGCGTTGAACCCGGCCTTCGAGGTTGTCCCGGATAAATTTTCCTACCCTCTCCACGGTCTCCCGGTTGGCAGTGGCCCCGGGAATAAGCGGAGTGCGTATCCATAGCGCTGTAGCCGCCGGACGTGCGGTAAGGTAATCCCTGAGGAAAATTAAATTTTCCAGTATGCGTCGGTTGTCCTGCCCGGTGTATTGCCTGTGCTTTTCAGGATCGATCTCCTTAAGGTCGTATAAAATTAAATCCGTATAGGGCAATACCATTTCCAGAGAGGCCGCAGAGCAGAGGCCGCAGGTATCGACAGCCGTGCTGACGCCGTTTTCCTTTAGTCTGCGCAATAAATTGGCCGCAAATTTGGGTTGCATCAGCGGTTCACCGCCAGAGAGCGTTATCCCGCCCCCCGACTTGTCATAATAGACCTTGTCCTTCAGCAGCTCGGAAAGCAACTCTTCGAGTCCCACTATCCTGCCCAGCATCTCTTGTGCACCTGCCGGACAGGCAGCCACACATTTGCCGCAGGCCTGGCAGAGGGACCTATCCCTTACTATGGCGCCTTCCTTACTCTCCAGGCAGCCCCACGGGCAGGTCTTAAGGCATATGCCGCATCCAATGCAATGCACTTCCATCCACTGGATCTGCCGTTGGGAAGAAATGCTCTCGGGGTTATGGCACCAGGCGCAGTGCAGAGGGCAGCCCTTAAAGAAGACGGTCGTGCGTATGCCCGGGCCGTCCTCGGTGGACAATCTCTGAGTATGCAGGATAATGGCCCGCTCTCCGCCGATATTATCAGGAGTTGACTCCTCCACATTGGTCTTGAGGGCCGGGTCCTGGTCTGTTTTCATATGGGTAGTTACATCCTGTGGCTTTCGCGGGCAATGATCTCGTTTTGCAGCTCGCGGCCGATCGCCGTGAAATAGGCATTGTATCCGGTTACACGCACCAGCAGATGACGGTAGTCCTCGGGGTTCTTTTGAGCGTCACGCAGGATGTCGGCGTCGATCATGTTTATTTGCAGTGCGCTTCCACCGTTCTCGGCATAGCTGCGCAAGAAGGCTTTAAATTTGGCGCGGTGTTCCTCGTCCCTCAGCAACGAGGGGCTGAAAGTCATAGTATGGCTGGCGCCGTTGGGGAGCATGTTCAAATAGCCTTCCCAATCGCCCTTACCGGCAGGATCTTTGCCGCCCAGTACTTTTCCAACCGAATTTACGTTGGCAGTCGGGCCGTTGGTATCGGCGCCGGCGCAGGGGCAGATGGCATTGGAGAGGAATCTGCCCTTGGGACGCCCATCGGGGCTGGCCGGCAGGATATAACCATCGCCGACCCAGTAATTCCACGACAACATGCCCGGCCGGAACTGTTTTCCAGTCGCGGAGGTCTTGTATTTCCATGACTCACCGGTCCATAGCTCCATGACCTTTTTACCCATCTCATCCGCCCTGTCGTCGTCCCTTCCGTATTTGGGCGTCTTGTTGGTAGCCCTGGCCTGAAGAACCTCGTGTCCCTTCCAGTTGTCCTTGAGCGCCTGGACCAGCTCCTGCATCGTGCAGTCTTTGTTATCGAAGACCAGGCTCTTAACGGCCAGCAACGAGTCGACGGTATTGGCGAATGTGACGGCCTCGAGAGTAACAAAATTGAGCTCGGCCCCGCCCTGGTTTACGTCTTTGGCCTTGTCTATGCAGCCTCGTACCAGGCAGGATAGATAAGGCGTGCGGAAGTACTCAGCCCTTATGCGGTCGGTCCGATCATAGAGTTCTGCGGCCCTTTTAACAATAGCCTGCGTTTGTTTGACATAGGCATTCCAGAACTCTTCCCAGGTGCCGAATTTAGTGGCATCTTCAGTAGCAGCGCCCCAGCGTTTGAGCTGTTCCTGTTTGCCGGTCATAGGGTCGGTCCAGGGTATCAAGTCGTAGCCTCCTGTAAGGGTGTGCTCAACGGCTTTGAGCAGGTTTAGATTGATATCCACGGTGCCCGAGCGGTCGTTGCCGCACATAGTATTTTCCAGGCAGCCTACAGGAGCATAGTCGAAGACATTATCAGCATTAATAAGCTTGCCGGCATCTGCCATCCTGGCTTCTCGCAACATGCCTGCAATGGAGCGTTCGTCAAAGTTAAGAAGGAAAGGCGACCCCTGACTGGAGGCGATCATGTCGACCACCCTGTCCATTAATTTGTCAGGGCTGTTCCTGTGAAGGCGCACGTTCGGTTTGGGTTCTAGAAGCGGTGTCAGCTCATCTATTACATCAAGCATGGCATAAGTAAGGTCATTGCTGAGGTCCACGCCGCCCTTGCCCATGCCGGACAGGGTAATCAACTGGCCGAAGCCGGCCGTAATGCCCTGGTTACCTCCCGTTCGGATCATGGCATCGTAGGCATAATTACAATGAATCCAGAAGCATTTTAAAATCTCTTTGCCGAAATCACTGTCCATATCCTCGGCGAGCGACTTCTTCCAGAAAGGATAAAGATACTGATCGGCCCGTCCGAACGAGACTCCGGGGCCTGGATAGTTCTCCTCGCTCATTACCAGCATATGCGTGATCCACAGCGATTGCAGTGCCTCCCAGAAAGAGCCCGCAGGTTCCCAGGGCACGCGCCTAAGCATATCGGCCATTTTGAGCAGCTCTTTTTTCCTCTGGCTGTCGGTTTCTTCGGAGGCCAGCCTGGTACACTCCTCGCCGTATTCGAAAGCTACATCACGCGCCATAGTAGCCGCAACCAGCATAGCCCGGATCTGCTCGCCTTTTTCTCCGTCATAATCCCGCTTTGATAGCGAGGCCAGCTTGCGGTTAAGCTCCTCGTGAATGCTCTTCCAGCCCTCGTTCAATATACGCGGATAATCGGGGATGAGGTGGCCGCTGGTAGCCCCGGCATTACCGTAGCCATGGTTGTGGAACCATAGTTCGGCCGCCCGGGCGCCCTTTTTGCCGTAGACCTCCGCAGCATATTTTTTTGCTTCCTTTTCGGTGAAGCACTTGGAAGTCTGAATATTGAAGCGTCCTCCGGCTATCAGGTCGAAGGGCAATACCTCGTGCGGCAGGTAGTAGACCATGACCTCTTTGACAAACCATGTCTGCCGTTCCGGCAGACTCCATCCCCAGAACCCTTCAGGCAATTCAACTTTGTGAGATACCTGTTGGAAGGCTCCGGTAAAGGTGGGGAAGAAGACATAAGTCTCCGGCACTATATAGTAATTGCCTTCCTGGTACTGGATATCCCAGGGTGTGCCGGTAGTAAACCCCACGAACTCATTATTCCAGGGTCGTTTATTTCCCTGGAAGTAGTAATCGCGAAGCCATTTAATGCGCGGCGACAGGTTTTTCGGTTCCTTAATGGAATACCGTGGCGTATTGCAGCTTTGGGTGGTCATAACGTGGCCTCCTGTGTTGACTAATTTGCTAACGCGGGCTATCTGTTGAGAGGATATTGACAGGCTTTCAGACATTTCTCACGTACAACTCTATTTTAAGTTATTGGCTGGTTTTGTCAACCACTTTGGTCACAATCAGCAGCTATTTTGACCGCAATCCCGCTCTATCCATATAATCAACCTGTAAAAATGACCCTTAGACCCACCGTAGCTATTCATACCCTCGGCTGCAAGCTAAACCAGGCCGAATCCGAAAAGCTGGCAAGAGAACTGTCTCTAGCCGGATACGGATTTGCACAGGGAAACGCCGCCGATATCCATATACTCAATACCTGTTCGGTTACGCATATTGCCGATCGTAAGTCGCGACATATGGTACGGATTCTGCGAAGTAAGAATCCGCAAGCTTTTATCATTGTTACGGGCTGTTATGCCGAGAGTGCCGGCCAGGACCTCGTAGATTGCGGAGCCGATTGGGTTGTAGACAACAGGTATAAAATGTCGCTCCCGGATGAAATAACATCCAAAATAAAAGGGTTGCTAAATTATAAGCATAAGGGGGATGCCTTATCGTCTACTGAAAGGGTACGCAGCTTTATCAAGATTCAGGATGGATGCCAAAACTTCTGTTCCTATTGTATCGTTCCTTACGTAAGGCCCAACGTTTTTAGCCTGGATGCAAACGAGGTGATAATGGAGATCAGGGAGAAGGTCGCTGCCGGATATGCGGAAGTCGTCCTCACCGGCACCGAGATCGGCGCCTATATTGATAAGGGACTGAAGCTGAGCGGGTTAGTGCAACGCATCTTGGAGGAAACGGACATCAAGAGGCTCCATCTTTCCTCGTTACAGCCTCAAAGCGTCAGTCCGCAATTACTTGGTCTGTGGAATGACAACAGGCTGTCACGCCATTTCCATTTAGCTTTGCAGAGCGGCAGCGACAGCGTTTTGAAAAGGATGCGCCGCAAGTACAATACAGCGCAATATAAAAAGACTGTAGACAGGATACTTGATATAATGCCTGATGCATCGATTACCACCGATATAATCGTCGGATTTCCAGGTGAAAGTGATGCAGAGTTCCTGGAAAGCTACAATTTTTGTGAAAATACGGGATTTGCTGCCATGCATGTGTTTGTTTATTCGGCCAGGCCGGGCACCCTGGCGGCGCAAATGCCGGGAAAAGTAGGAGAGAAATTGAAAAAAGAGAGAAGCCTTCAGATGCTGGAATTGGCCGCCCACATCGCTGACAATTTCGCCGGGCGCTTCATCGGCCAAACCAGAGATGTTCTCTGGGAGAATGAAACGGGGCGCGGTTCAGGCATTTGTACCGGTCTAACGGATAATTATATCCGGACGTATGCCAAAAGCGGCGTAAATATTATAGGTAAAATTATGAAAGCCAGGCTAATTGATTGGGCCGAAGACGTGAAGGGTCTTCCGTTAAGGGCATCCACCAGAGGAAATCACGGCGAATTATGGGGTGAGGTGTTAAGGTGAAACTAAAAGTCAGGGTCTCGCCGCATGCACCGAAGAATGAAGTGACTGTTCAGGGCGATGAATACATGGTCAGGGTCAGGGCAGTCCCAGAAGACAATAAAGCGAACGAGGCAGTGATAAATCTGCTTGCCAAACATTTCAAGGTTTCCAAAACTTCGGTCAGGATTGTTTCTGGATTTACGGGCAGGCACAAAATAATTGAGATCAGGTCGGGCTGATTGTGGCTTTTGACAGGCAAAAATATCTGGTAGCGAGCGAGCTCTGCGATTTTGATGTCAGTGCCGAAGTCAAACGCAAAGCTTTGCGCCTGACTGCCAAAAGCGGAAGCAAAAGAGAGAAGTTCCGGAGGATCTTTGATTTCGTAAAGGAGTTGCCTTACGGGCTCGATGATTGGGACCTGAAGGCCTCTGAAACTTTGAGAAAAGGCTGGGGAATGTGTTCCGGCAAGACCAATTTGCTGGTAGCCATGTTAAGGTCGATCGGCATCCCGGCCAGATACCAGTTATACCGGATAAAGGCAGAACCCGCACTATGGAACAGGCTTGGTAAATTGGAGGGCAAAGCGCAGCGCTTGAGGGAACTGGGGCAGGAACGCGATCACGTGGACTGCGAGGTGTGGCTGGGGAGGTGGACAGAATGTGATCCCGGGCGGGACAGCGCCATGGAACACGGGATAATTAAACTTGGTGGGACTCTGGAGAGACATAAAATAGCCGACAGCCGGGGGAAAGTGCATTATTTAAGGCTGGCAGTATTTGACCAGTGGGCCAGAGACCGGCAGGCACGCAGGAAATTCCGCTCAGACCGCACAGAGGTCTTCGCTGAGATCAATAAAGGATTCAGGGAACTCAGGAAACTGGGTTTGCGCAGCTAATCCTGAGTTGCGGAAAGCTTGCTCCAGCCCTCATCAGTTTACATTCACAGTAGCTGTTTGATATTGTGCCCCCGCGGGGCCGGTGACAATCATGGTATAGGTGGTGGTCTCGTCGGGCGAAACCTGGGCGGTCCCTTCGCCTGAAACCGTACCGAGCCCTCCTTTATCTATAGTTACTGCGGAGCCTCCCATGGTCTGCCAGGAGAGCGTAGCCTTGTCACCCTTGTGGATAACATATGGGCTAGCTGTGAAATAATTTATAACGGGGGTCTCGATTGAGGGCAATACACCGGATACCGTCAGCGAGGTGGTGGCTATAATAGAACCCTGGTCATTGGTAGCTGTCAGCTTGTAGGTGGTAGTGAAACGCGGTGCAGTAAGCTGGCTCGAACCTTTTACAGGAATGATACTCAAGCCGGGGTCAATGACTACGTCAAAGGCATTTTGCACATCCCAGCTTAGCAAGATGGGGTTATCAGCGATAGTATTTTCCGGCTGTACTGTGAAGACCGCTACATAAGGCAGATTAAAGATGGAACCGGAAGATGGTGACGCTCCAGTTACGGATACCTGGGTCGTGGCCGTTGAGCTCCCGTACTGGTTAGTCGCCGTCAGTTTGTAAGTGGTCGTAGACACCGGGGTAATGGACCGATTGCCCGACAATGCAACGGCGCCAATTTCCTGGTCTATATTCACGGTGCTGGCGTTGGTGACTTCCCACTGGAGAGTCGCCGAGCCTCCTGCCGCAAGACTGGATGGAGTTGCCTCAAAACTAGTGATGGCCGGTGCTGCCTGGCTGGAAGTGCTCGAAGACGTGGATGTCGGAGGCGGAGCCGATACCGTAACACAGCCCGCTGCCAAAGCTAAAATCGCCACTAAAAACAGTAATGCCTTTTCCATTTATCCCTCCTGAACCCTGCTTACTTCTGATGTGTAAACGACTAAAAATGATAAGTCTTACATTCTCTTTAAGACATCGATAATCTCGTTAATATCAGGGAGCTGGCTCAACGGGTACGTTTTAAAGAAGGTAATAATACCTTTCTCATCCACTATAATATTGGCTCTTTCCGAGAACCCATTTTTCTGGCGGAATATATCGAACTTTGCGGCCACCTCTCCGTGCGGCCAGAAATCTGATGGAAGGCGTATTTTTTTCCAGCCATGATGGTCTGCCCAGGCTTTTTTGGATGGCACAGGGTCGACACTCAAGCCCAGCGGAAGCGTTCTAAGAGACTCGAATATGCTATAGTTATCTTCGATCGCTTGCATCTGGTTGGTGCAGACCAATGTCCATGCCAGTGGGTGGAAAGAGAGTAGGACACGTTTACCCTTTTGGTCCGACAGCTTGATATCCTTTCCATCCTGGTCCTTTAAAGTAAAATCCGGCGCAATGACATCCACGTCATGTTTTATAGGATGCTCAGCCAATTTTCTACCTCCTTTCCTTCGTCTGTGACCTGTGGTTTATATAATTATAATACTTGTTTAGTTGTCAGGCTTTACGGCAGCTTGCAAAGCGGAATTTAGCATAAAATCCATTTGTGATATAATGTGGATTTGTTCGGGCGCTTCGGCAGCCAAATCCGAAGCTATTAGTAAGTTATCGCAAGTAACAATAAAAGGAGTTAAATCATGGATTTCAGATTGACCCCTGAGCAAGATGCTCGAAAGAAAGAGTTCTACAGGGTGTGTAAAGAACTCTATGATAAAAAACCTGCTTCATACAGTGGCATCGAATCTAAGAATCACATCGATGAGTGCTGGGATTTCCATCGCTATTGTGCCAGGGAGTATGGCAAGCGCGGATGGTTAACTTTTGGATGGCCGGCCGAATATGGCGGCGCCGGCGATATGATGGATAAGGTACTGTTCAGCGAGGCCGTCGGATACTTCGGTTTGCCTGGCGTTGATGAATTCGGAGTTGCCATGCTGGCTCCCACACTTCTGGCTGCAGGCAGTGAGGAGATAAAAAAGAAATTCCTGCCCGGAATCGCCGCTGGCGAAACCATGTGGTGTGAGCTCTGGAGTGAGCCCAACGCTGGTTCGGACCTGGCCGCCCTTACTACAACTGCCATCAAGAAAGGTGATGAATATATCGTGAACGGCCAGAAGACCTGGAACACGAGCGCACACAGGGCCGATTGGGCATTCGGCGTCTACAGAAATGACCCCCAGGCGCCAAAACATAAGAATCTTACGTTCCTACTGTGCGATATGAAAACCCCGGGTGTGACTGTAAAAGGTATACCCTATATGGATGGTTCCCATATATATAACGAAGTCTATCTGGATGACGTGCATATCCCTGCCAATCAGATAGTAGGGAAAGATGGAGGAGGCTGGGCGGTGGTCAACGTGCTGGCCGGTTTTGAAAGGTCTAATATCGGCTTGGTCTACGGCCTGTTAAGCGCCATAGAGCACCTGGTCACTTACTGCAATGAGACCAAGCGTAACGGCGTGCCTCTTTCCAAAGACCCTATAATCAGGAACCGCATCGCCGACCTGGCCACCGGCCTCGAAGCCGTTCGCACACTGGCGTTGCATATAGCTGATCAGCAGAGCCGACACGAAATGGGGCTTATGGACGCCGCTGCTGTGAAAGTCTTCTCCAGCGAACTTATGGAAAAAATGGCCCAGATTTCCACCGACCTGCTTGGCCCTTACGGACAGGTCAGCCATTCCAAGTTTGCCAAGATGAACGGGAACTGGGAATCCATGTACCAGACCTGCTTTGTGCCCATAGTCTCCATGGGTACCAATGAGATCCAGCGCAATATTATCGCCTGGTACGGCCTTGGCCTGCCGAGGATGAAATAATCTGAATCTGGCATTGTAAGAACTTGATCCTTTAGTCCGGGCTGTAGCTCATGCGGCCCGGACTATTTATTTCACACGTGGTAAATTGAGGATTTCAAGTGTTTTATCATAAAATAGAGTGAATTTTGCCAACCGTAACGTATCATTTTTAAAAGAGGCAGTTATGGGTGAAAACAGGAGTGGCCGCTATGAACTTAAGCATCAGGTCAGAGTTGTCACGGCAACAAGCCTGTTTGATGGTCATGATGCAGCCATAAACATAATGCGCAGGTTGATCCAGTCCGGCGGCGCAGAGGTTATACATCTCGGGCACAGCCGCTCGGTCTTTGAGATTGTGGAGGCTGCCATACAGGAAGATGTCCAGGCGGTGGCCGTCTCATCATATCAGGGCGGCCACATGGAATACTTCAAATACATGCACGACATGCTGGCGGAAAGAGGTGCCGGTCACATACGTATATTCGGAGGAGGTGGGGGTGTCATAAGGCCCGGTGAAATCAAAGAATTACATGAATACGGCATAGAGCGTATCTATGATCCCGAGGACGGCAGAAAGATCGGGCTGACCGGGATGATCGACGATCTGCTTCAACGATCCGATTTCCACACGATAAATATCGATTCGCACCGTGAAAAATCAAAGCGCGGTGCTGCCATACCCGATCTGGGGAATCTGGAAAAAGGGCAGGTTATCAGCGTCGCCCGCATGATTACGCTGGCCGAAATGGGGATACAACCCTGGGGAAAAATGGCTCAAAGCATTCATGAAAAGGCCAGGCAAAGCAAAGCTCCGGTTATTGGTATTACGGGAACAGGCGGCGCCGGTAAAAGTTCCTTACTGGACGAACTTGTCCTGCGGTTTCGGCGTGACAACCCCGATAAAACCGTAGCTATTGTCTCTGCCGACCCTTCTAAAAGGCGTACCGGAGGTGCGTTGCTCGGCGACCGTATCCGCATGAACAATGTGTACGGAGACGGCATTTATATGCGCTCCCTGGCCACCAGGGGCTCGAAAACAGAGCTTCCGGATGTTATCCAGGATGCCATTGCCATAGTAAAGACTGCAGGATACGATTTGATATTGGTGGAAACGGCCGGTATTGGCCAGGGCGATACTGCGGTAGTGGATATATCGGATATTTGCCTCTATGTAATGACTTCCGAATACGGGGCGCCGTCGCAACTGGAAAAGATAGACATGCTCGACTTCGGGGATATCATAGTGCTTAACAAATTCGACCGCAAAGGATCGGAGGACGCCCTGAGAGACGTACGCCGGCAACTGCGCCGTTCGCGTCATCAGTCCCACGGTGCGCTGGAAGATATGCCGGTATTCGGGACGATTGCCGCCAGGCACAATGACGAAGGTGTAAATGGACTCTATCACGGGCTGACCGATTTAATAAAACAGAAGACCGGAGTCCAATTCGAGTGCCACATACCCGATCACAGGAAATCCAGAACCAGTGCGATGGGACATATCATCCCTCCAGAGCGCATTCGTTATCTGGGCGAGATTGCCGGCACCGTAAGGGAATATAAAAAAATGGCGCACCACCAAGCGGAAATAGCGCGCCGCCTGCAGCACTTGCGGACTGCACTGCTCGAGGTCAAGGATGAAAGCGCACAGGAAGAGATCGAAAAAAGTGTGCGGCATCTATGTTCGAAGCAATCGGATGAAGCTCTTCAGTTGCTGGAAAGCTGGAACGAGTTGCGTAATTCATATAGCGGAGATGTTTTCCGTTATAAGGTGCGCGACCATGAATACAGCGTGCAACTGATTCAATCAACCCTCTCAGGTACACAATTAAGGCGCGTGATCGTGCCCGATTTAAAGGACGATGGCAGCAAGCTGGAATATCTTATACTTGAGAATGTGCCGGGTAATTTCCCGTTTACAGCCGGCGTGTTTCCCTTCAGACGCCAGGGCGAGGAGCCGAGGCGCCAGTTTGCAGGTGAGGGTGGACCGGTACGTACTAATATGAGGTTCCACTTTCTGTCGCAAGACGAAAAAGCCAAGAGGCTTTCTACGGCATTTGATTCGGTTACTCTTTATGGAGAAGACCCGCAGGAGAGGCCTGATATCTTAGGCAAGGTTGGTGAGTCGGGGGTCTCGATCTGCAGTATAGAAGATATCAAGAAGCTATACGCAGGCTTCGATCTGTGCTCTCCCGATACATCGGTCTCCATGACGATAAACGGTCCGGCGCCGGTTATGCTGGCTTTTTTCCTGAATTCTGCCATCGATCAACAGGTAGACAGATTCGTTTCGGAACAGGGACGGGCGCCTACACAGGCCGAGCGTGAAGAAATCGAGGCGCGCACACTTCGCAATGTCAGGGGCACCGTGCAGGCAGATATACTCAAGGAAGACCAGGGCCAAAACACCTGTATTTTTTCCACAGAGTTTGCCCTCAAGATGATGGGAGACATCCAGGAATACTTTATCAAGCATGACGTGCGTAATTACTATTCGGTGTCGATCTCGGGGTATCATATTGCCGAGGCGGGTGCCAACCCCATAACTCAGGTGGCCTTTACACTTGCCAATGGGTTTACCTATGTTGAATATTACCTCGAACGCGGTTTTCCTATCGATTCGTTCGCTCCCAACCTGTCTTTCTTTTTCTCCAATGGTATGGATGCCGAGTACTCGGTTATAGGGAGGGTCGCTCGCAGGATCTGGGCGGTGGCTATGAAAAAGAAATACAATGCCAATGACCGTAGTTGCCAGCTTAAGTACCATATTCAAACGTCCGGCAGGTCATTGCATGCGCAAGAAATACAATTTAACGATATCCGCACTACCCTGCAAGCCTTACTCGCCTTTTACGATAACTGCAATTCCCTGCACACAAACTCCTATGACGAAGCTATAACTACGCCTACCGAAGAGTCAGTCAGGCGTGCCATGGCTATACAGATGATCATAATGAGGGAGTTCGGCCTCACGGGAAATGAGAATGTCTGGCAGGGTTCTTATATACTGGAGCAGCTAACGGAGTTAGTGGAAGAGGCCATATTGGATGAGTTTGAGCGTATTTCCAAGCGGGGCGGAGTGCTGGGGGCTATGGAGCTGCAATACCAGAGGGGCAAAATCCAAGATGAATCCTTGCTGTATGAGCAACGTAAACACTCAGGAGAATTGCCCATCATAGGTGTGAACACTTATGTCAATCCTCAAACGGAAGACCTCATCCCGGAACAAATTGAGCTTAGCCGCTCAACACCGGAGGAAAGGCAGCAGCAGTTGGATAATCTGAGAGATTTCCAAAAACGCAATGCGGTTGCTGCCAAAGAAGCCCTTAAGGAACTGCAACAGGTTGCCATAGAAGGCGGTAATATCTTTGAGGAGATGATGCACACGTCACGCGTTGCGTCCCTCGGTCAAATCACGGGCGCCCTCTATGAAGTGGGCGGCAAGTACCGCAGAAATATGTGATTTCCGTTTTATCGGATGATTAACCTACCTGTTAGAAAGATGAGGTCGTTGGGGCCCTCGCTATTCTCCCAGTAATACAGGCCGTTTCTGGGTTTATTTAGGGGGCCAGTTATTCCATGCTCTATGCTTATAGTGGGACGTATTCTTGTAAAATCGTAATAATCGTCCGATTTTATCTCTGCTAGTTTGAGAGCGACAATTTATCTATCAGGTAGGATACCGCACTGGTCGACACCTGGGCCGCATCAGGCCAGCCCAAAAAGGCAGCTACCAAATCCGGCTTGCCCACATTTGGTTGCATGTAGTAGACGATGTCGCCCCGCTGCATATAATTTCAGTTACCGCAACAAAAAACTTTGAAGTTAACAGTACCTTTGGCAGAATTTCCGTTGTTATCGGTTACAACTACATCAAGCGTATAGTCTCCTGCGGCTCCTGGAGCGATCCAGTTAACCTGCTTGGCTGTGCCTTTATCGAGCCCTTTAGCTTGGATATGGCCGTTCGAACATGTCCAGGTATATTTCAAGGTTTTGTTGTCCGTGCTATCAACCATAGCTACAACCGGGGAAGCTGTCCAAATACGCGTCCTTTTGGCACCCGTTACCATATCCTCGGAGGGTAAAGTCATCTTCAACACAACAGGCGCATCCGGACTTATACTGCCGTCGGAGTTAAAAATAACCCTTTCTTCTTGTACCATATTTGTACTTCCACCCCTACCATCACTCACAATGAGTGTAATATTATATGTACCATCCCTTCCCGGTGATGTCCATGTGATAGTTGGCCCTGTGCCCTTGATCGTGCCGTTATCAGCGGTCCATGTGTACGTCAGGTTATCTCCATCAGGGTCTGATGCTATACACGTTAGCGGGGCTTCAGTTTGCGGCAACCACGCCTTTGGCCCGACAATTTGAACTATGACTGGGGGCCGATTGGGTTGCTTTGCCTGAGGTTGCAAAGCACAGCCGGTGTTTAAAACCATGGCAGTCAATAATATGATTGTAACTCCCGGCAGGACAGTTATTATAGGGTGAATTTTCATATTTTTATTTTCTCATTATTCTAGTTTTTAAAACCGTCTTTTATGGATGGCAGCAGAAGACAGTGAAGTCCACCTCACCCCTGGCAGAGTTTCCAAATTTATCAGCTACGACAACAGTAACTTTATAATCTGCCGCTTCACCGGGTGCAATCCACCCCACCCTGCTCGCTTTGTTTTCTGAAAGCCCGTTACCTTCAAGCTTACCGCCGGGTATAGTCCATGTGTATGTTAGATCCGACGGGTTGCTGCCATCAACCACACATTGTATTTCCATTGTCGTCCAGACCCTGACGGTACGCTCCTCTTTTACAATGTCATTAGGCAGAGACGGAAGGGTAAGCTTCAGATAAATAGTTTGATCCGGTTGATCGTTATTGAAAGGATTGGTTGTGACCTTGATGCTCCGGCTATAGGAAGCCTCTTGGCCTCCGCTGGAAACTTTGACCGATATAGAATAATCGCCCGGTGTCTCGGGTGCCGACCAGATAACTTGCTTGCCATTGCCCTGGATTGTGCCGTCCGATGCAGTCCAGGTATAGGTAAGATCCGTGGAATAGTCATTGGAAGTCACACAGGTCAAATTATCTGTTGTTGAAGGCTTAATCTCACTTATAGCAACAATGCCTAAAACCTGAAACGGATTAGGCTTTGGAGGTACACCGGTCGCGGTTCCCTTTGGCAGACCGGCGCAAGACGTTAAAATTATTATTAAGGCCGTTGTTACAACTGAAAAAAAAGAGTACCGGCTTATTATTTTTAGCATTCATTCTCCTTACAGAGCCAGGCATTTAAGGTTCGAAATCAGTTTGGCACGTAATTAATCTCTCGGGCTCAGTTAATGATAACATTCTAAATATTATATAATTTTAGACCGTTTATATTAAATGAGCGAGTTTCGAAGTCAACCATTGGAGATGGTTTGGATGGATAAAGCAAGCTATCAAGAGCTGGACAGTATATTCCATCCGGGTAATGTGGCTATCATAGGCGCATCCCCGGTATCCGATTTGGCGACGCTGGCCCATATACGCACCAAAATTAAGGACTGTATTTATTTTGTTAACCCCAGGTACAGCGAAATATTAGGCAAAAAATGTTATCCCTCTATATCAGATGTACCGGTCCCCATCGACTATGCCATTATTGGCATAAACGCCGCCTTAGTCCCGGATGTTATTAAGGCCTGCATCGCAAAAGGTGTTAAGACGGTGCATATCTACACGTCGGGCTTCAGCGAGACAGGGTTACCGGAGGGCATAGGGCTTGAAAAAAAACTGGCCGAGATCTCAAGGGGAAAGATCAGAATTATCGGCCCCAACTGTTTTGGTATTTACTGTCCTGAGTCTGGACTGGCAATAATACCCGAATCCACGGAAGAAAAAGGACACGTCGGCGTAATCGCACAGAGCGGAAGCGTTGCAGAGTCATTTTCATACTTTGGCAAAACCAAGAATCTGCGTTTCAGCAAGGTGGTTAGCTATGGCAATGCCATCGACCTTGACTGTCCCGATTTCCTTGAATACATGGCCGATGATCCGGAAACCGGTGTGATAGCGTTGTATATCGAAGGCTCCAAGAACGGGAAACGGTTGAAGAAGGCATTAACCTATGCAGCCGGCAAAAAGCCGGTAGTGGCGATCAAGGGAGGATTAACCGATAATGGCAGCCGGGTGGCGAGGTCGCATACGGGACAGTTGACGGGCACGCCCGAGATATGGAAAGCTTTATTCGAGCAATGCGGTGTAATCCAGGTCCACAATTACGATGAGCTGGTCAACACCATTATTGCCTTTAGCCATTCGCCGTTGCCTGTGGGCAACAGGTGTGGGATTGTCAGCAACTCCGGCGGTTTCAGCGTCATTCAGACCGATCTTTGCGCTGCAGAGGGAATGGTTGTGCCCAGGTTTACAGACGATACCTTGCAGAAGCTGAGGGAGTTGGTGCCTACGGCCGGAACTTCCATCGGTAACCCATTAGACGCCTGGCCCATCTTCTATAAAATATTTCAGAAGGAAGGCAACCTGGCGGACATTATTAAGACAGTTGCTGCGGATACGAACATAGATTCTCTTGTTATTATGTTCGATCAATTCAGGTACATACGGCGTGCCAGAAAAGACGAGGCTTACGGGCATATGAAAACGGTGACGGAGATGTTGCTTGAAGGCAGCGATTATTGCCGCCAGGTACTGGGAAAGCCGGTGTTTTTGGCTGCCTCGCTTGATCCTTTTCTAGAGGATGAAGAAGACAGAAATGCCAACCTGATGCTTAAAAACGCTTTTGAGCAGAAAAACTATCCCGTTTATCCGGCTGCCGACATAACAGTAAGATCGCTGGCCAAATTATTTATCTATGCCACGCAGGGTGGACAAACGCGCAAGCCATAGTGTTAAATTAAACTGGTGATCCAGGTTACATTAAAGCGGATTTATCTTGAGTAATATTGATTAAATAAAAATAGCAGGGAGGATTACAATGGGAAAGTCATTAAAGGGCACAAAAACCGAGCAGAATTTACTTAAGGCTTTCGCGGGTGAATCGCAAGCCAGGAACAAGTACACCTTCTTTGCCAGCCAGGCGCGTAAAGACGGGTTCATGCAGATTGCCAATATCTTCGAAGAGACTGCAGGCAATGAGAAAGAACATGCTAAAGTCTTCTTTCAGTACCTGGAAGGTGGGGATGTGGAGATTACGGCTATGTATCCGGCCGGTATAATCAAAGACACAATGTCCAACCTTCTAGCAGCGGCAGATGGTGAAAATATGGAGTGGACCAAGCTCTATTCAGATTTCGGCAAAGTCGCTGGAGAAGAAGGCTTCACCGAGGTCGCTAATTCCTTCAAACAGATCTCCCAGGTGGAAAAATTCCATGAATCGAGGTACAGGAAACTGGCAAGCAACGTTTCCAAACAAGAGGTATTTAAGAAAAAAGATAAGATCAAATGGCACTGTAGCAACTGCGGCTATATTTACGAAGGTACCGAGCCTCCCAAGGAGTGCCCGGCCTGCAAACACCCGCAGGCTTACTATGAAGTATTGGCTGAAAACTACTAATCGAAAAGCTCCGCAGGCAGTATTTTTATAACATGGCTAATCCGAATGGATTAGCCATGTATTTTCATATTGTGTAATTTGGTGCTCAAAGTATATAATTTCCGCGTCAGGAAATAGTGTTATTAAATTGATCTTTTATCCCGCCGCAGGTAGTTTTCAATTTGAAGAGTGGAGATAGTCTGCCGCAAAGCTCCGCACAGGATCATCTTCTTAGAGGTGATCGTCCCGGCGATGTTTTTCTTCAGCGCCATTTTCAGTTGCCTAGGAAACTTCATCGCGTGCTCGGGGTCGGCGGATTGTTCAGCGCCGCATATGGCGATGTCGGGTCTTCAGTTTACTACGCGCTCGGTATAGTATCGATGTCGGCCCTGGGGCTAACTCCCCCGGTACTGATGATTTCCGGCATTATTTTCCTGTTTACCGCGCTAACGTATGCTGAAGGGGCTACTATGCTGCCGGAAGCAGGGGGATCAGGCGCATTTGCCAAGCGTGCCTTCAATGACTGGGTAAGCTTTATAGCGAGCTGGGTTTTAATGATGGACTATATCGTCACCATGTCCATTTCCGCTTTCTCAGCCGCCAATTACCTCGGCTTCTTTTTGCCGCTTTTAAAGACATGGCCGACTAACAGCATTGTAGGCATGGCCATAGTAGTAGGCCTGGCCTTAATCAACTGCCTGGGACTAAGGGAGTCGTCGAGATTAAATATCGTGCTGGTTGTAATCGACCTGGGTACTCAGGTGCTGGTGGCTATACTGGGCGTATTTCTCATTATCAATCTCCCGACCCTGATCAACAATATCCACTGGGGTGTAGCGCCGACCTTCGATCAGCTTCTATTCGGTATTTCGATATCGATGGTGGCCTATACCGGCATCGAGACCGTGGCCAACCTGGGCAGCGAGACCAAAAACCCGGGTAAAAGTATACCCAGGGCAGTTATGCTGGTATTCGCTGCCGTTATTCTCATGTATGCCTTCCTTTCCATGACAGCCCTCAGTGCCTACCCCGTCTACCAGGCTCCGGATGGGAAATGGGTGACCGATCTAACCCAAAAATTCCTGGAGGATCCGGTTATGGGCATTGCCTATGCCATGCCCGGCTTCATCCCCTATTTCCTGGGTTTCTGGGTAGCATTGCTGGCGGCTACGATACTTATCATTGCCACCAACGCTGGCATGCTGGGTGCATCCCGCCTGGCCTATTTTATGGGGCAGAGGCAGCAGTTGCCCGGATTTTTCGGCAATATCAGCAAAAAAGCGCATGTGCCTACCCACGCCATACTGATATTCTCTGCTATAGCCGCATTTTTGGTATCCACCGGAAAAGTAGACCTGCTGGCGGATTTGTATGCCTTCGGTGCTGTCATGGCTTATACCCTGGCACATGCATCCATAGTCGCTTTGCGGATCAAGGAACCAAACCTACCCCGCCCTTTTAAAATACCTCTCAACATTAAAATCAAAGGCAGAGATATCCCCATCACCTCGGTACTGGGAGGGCTGATAACGGCCATTACCTGGCTGATAGTGGTGTATACGCATCATATAGGGAGGATTGTGGGCTTCACCTGGGTGGGACTTGGGTTGCTGCTATATCTCCTCTATCGAAGATATAAAAACAAGAGAAAAAAACTACAGGCCGCCGATACCCACCAACAGGTTTAAAACGTATTTTTTACGATCGATTTGCCTTGTTGCCAGCCCTATTTTTAGATGTTATAATCCGGCTTTAGTCAGGACATAACTATGATTCAAAAGGCAGGTTTAAAAGAGTCAAAATATGATAGAGGCTGACTTATCCCGCGATGAATTTACTTTCAAAGATATTTTACAGCTCCCGCAGGGTTGCCAAATTCCTGAAGCTGTTTGCACTTATAGCCGGGCCCGGCATTATCGTAATGGTGGCGGACAACGATGCTGGCGGCATTACCACGTATGCAGTCACAGGCGCCAAATACGGCTATAACCTCATCTGGTTTCTTATACTGCTCGGTCCTGTAGCCTATATTATCCAGGAAATGACCGTTCGCCTTGGGGCTGTGACGAAACGCGGGCACGCCGAGGCTATTTTCGACGCATTCGGCCCTTTCTGGGGATGGTTTTCGCTTTTCGATCTCGGCCTGCTGGATTTCCTTACGCTGATTACCGAGTTCATCGGCATGACGGCAGCCTTAAGCATTTTCCATATACCCCCTCTTGTAACTATCATTGCCGTTATTCTCCTGATGGGATTCATGGTGATTCAGGGACGATATTGGACGTGGGAAAAGATAGCCATGGGGTTCTGCGTATTGAACTTGATATACATTCCCGCCGCTTTCATGGTTAACCCGCCGATTTCCGAGATTCTGCATAATGGACTTATCCCGAACATCCCAGGCGGGTTCACCAATGATTTTTTCTTCCTGCTGATGGCTAATATCGGCACGACCATAGCTCCATGGATGATATTCTTCCAACAGAGTTCGGTGGTGGATAAGGGGTTGCAGGAAAAGGATATACTGTGGAGCAAGCTCGATACTATGGTCGGCGCATTTGCCACCGTTTTAGTAGCAGTCTTCATAATCATAGTGACGGGTACGGTTCTGAGGGGGGTCAATATCGAGGATGCCGCCCAGGCATCGCAGATGATTATGGGTATAAACAAGTACGTCGGCTCCTTCATGGCCATTGGACTTTTCGATGCCGGCCTGCTGGGCGCCATCTGCATATCGCTGGCAAGCTCCTGGGCTTTCGGCGAGGTGTTCGGCTGGGCTCATTCGCTTAACTACAAGGTCAAAGAGGCCCCCTGGTTCTATGTCTTTTATTTTGTAACCCTGTTAGGCGCCGCGGCTGTTGTATTGACACCGGGCGCGCCGCTCATATTGATCACCCTATTTGTCCAGGTTATAGCCGTAACGCTCCTGCCGGCCGCATTGGTCTTTTTAATACTGCTACTTAACGACGGCGATTTGATGGGTAAATATAAAAACACGGCCTCACAGAACTTCTGGGCCGTTACAATAGTTTTGGCAATAGTGGTGCTTTCCACACTCTATGCTATAAGCGCCTTGTTCCCTGAAATATTAAAATAAGCAATAAATTATAATGATGGTACGCAAATGATTGACAACCGGATTAGATCGATATTTAGCGGCATAAAAAGGCTCCTGTCCAGATGGTTTGAAAAGATAACTGAGATCAACAGGAAGTATGCCAAGCCGCGCATTAAAATGACTCCCATGACCAGTGTAGCTATGCTGCTGCTGCGAATTTACCTGTTGCTGCTGGTCGCTATACTGTTTTATAAGTTTTTTACGATATTAACCGGCAAGTAAAATTGGGGTGAAATATGATCAATAACAGTAACGTAGTGAAAAATGGAATAGAAGAGACTTATTTCCTCAGTTCGGTGCTTGGGATAAAGGTAGTTTGGAATGGGAAAAAGATCGGCACACTCGCCGATATGGTGATTATGGACGGTAATATTGCCGAGGTAACACGGTTATACATCACGCGTCCCTTCGGTTATCCGTCACTGCTTGTACCCTGGGAAAAAGTGAAATCGCTCGGTTCGAAAGAAGTGGTTATCGATATCGAAGACCTGGAAAAATACCAGGCGGAGCCCGCCGAAAATATGGTATTGCTGCGCGACCATATACTGGATAAAAAAGTTCTCGATCTCGACGGCAGCGAAGTCGATGTCGTCTACGACATTAAACTCGTATGCAGGAACCAGAAACTCTATGCCACCGACGTGGACTTCAGCCGCTACGGTTTAATACGCAGGGTGCATTTAAAGTTCCTGGCCGATTTCATCAATAAGCTGGCCGACAGGTTTAAGGACCAAACGCTCTCATGGACGTATATTCAACCACTGCCCAAACAAATCAGCAGCTTCAAGGGAGATGTGCGTCTTAAAGTGCTCAAGGAGAAATTGGCGGACATACGCCCGGAGGATATGGCCGATATCATTGAGGACCTGGACCATGATCAGAGAGTAGCCATCTTCGATGAGCTCGAAACGGAGCACGCTTCAGACACGTTAGAGGAGATAACTCCCAACATCCAGAGGGACCTTGTCCCCTCCTTGAGGAAGGAAAAAGTGGCGCGCCTGGTCAACGAGATGACCACGGGACAGGCAGCCGACGTGCTGGCCGTCCTGCCGTCATCTGAGTCCAGGGCCATTCTGGCCCTTCTCGATCAGGACAAGGCACAAAAAATCCAGTCGATTCTCACCAGGCAGGAGCAAAAAATCATCGACTTCGCCACTCAGAGCTTTATCAAGCTTCCGCCGGATAAGACTGTAGGTGAAGCCCAACGGGAATACCGCAAAATCGCCAAAGGCAAGGACGCCGTAATGTATATCCACGTGGTCGATGAGAATGATAAGCTACTCGGAATTATCGACATAAAAGAGCTTTTGCAAGGCGAGTCTGAAGCGCTACTTAAAGATATCATGGAGGATAAGGTGATAGTGCTGGACCCCGCAAGCACACTGGAAGAGGCTTCCGAACTCTTCGATCGCTATGAGTTCCGCTCCATCCCGGTAGTAGACAATTTTCAAAGGCTGATGGGCGTCATCCTTTTCAGGGATGTTATGAACCTGAAGCACCGTTTTATGGATTAGTGGACGTATCCGGAGACACGGGAATCGGCTGTCTGGGCGTCTGTATGATCTTTCCGTCGCTGCCGATGGTATAATCCGCCAGGGTGGGCACTGAATCGATATACCCCTCGTCCGCCAGCTCCTTGCCGGAGGACGGCCACTTCTGGTTATCGTTATAGAATGCGGTGGACGCCGTGGCTATGGTTTTATATTCGACCCGTAAGGCCTGGGGCCGGCCGGCATTCATATACTTGGTTACCGTCAGTGTGGTGGTGCTTGCCAGCGTGCCAATAATGGACATGACAACCAATAATTCGACGAGGGTATACCCCCCCTCTCGAGTCGGCATTATCTCATCCTCCCTTCTCGCCTCCCTAGGACGAGACCCCGTAAATTGAGATGTGACTGGGCCGATAGATAGATTATATATTATTGATTAACGATAATCAATACCGACAAACACTGTGTACAACGCCTCTGCCCTCGACTTTTCGGAACGGCTAAATTGAAAGCTTCTTATAAAGCAGGGGCAGCTGCTCGGGCAGTGTTTCTATGTCATCCAGAACCTCGTAACCTATATCCCGGCACATTGTCCGCAAATAATCATTGCCCGCTGAATCCACCGTAAGGCAAAAGGGCGTAATATTCTTTCGGGCAGCTTCTATGAGGGCCATCTCGGTATCGCGGATGGCATATTCCTTATCGTCATCGTCCCTGCCGTACATGGCGTCCTGCGGGTAGCCGTCGCTCACAAGAAAGAGAAGTTTAAGGTTGCAGCCGCAGGTGTCGAGCTTAGCGATGGCATGGCGGATGGCCGGGCCCATGCGTGTGCCATGAATAGGTGCGATCGACTCGACTCTGCGTTTAACCTTCTCGGAGAAGGATTCACCAAGGTCCTTGATTACCAGGAATTGTACATTTGACCTTCCATGGCCGGAGAAGCCGTAGATGCCGTACGTATCCCCGAGCATATCGATGGCGTTAATCAGCAGGACAATGCTTTCCTTTTCAACATCGATAATGCGGCGGCGGGGCTGCATGACGAATTTCATGAAATTGTATTTGATCGATTCTTCATACTCCATGGGTTTGCGGTTCTTGCTGATGAGGTCGGCTGTAGAGCCGCTCATATCTAGTAAAAAGACCACCGCCACGTCCCTCAGTATCTTCTGTTTCTTGGTGTAGACCTTGCCGGAAGGAGTGCGGCCGGCACGCTTGTCTATCAGCTCGTTTACGACCAGGTCCAGGTCATATTCATCCCCATCCTCAAGGTTCCTGGCCTTGTAAAGCATCTCGGCCGGCAATTTTTCGAACTGCCTTTTTATTTCAGCAGACAGGGCCTTGCTATTCTCCAGCGTTTTGTTATAGAAGTTGCTACTGCCTTCTCCCAGCAATTTCTCATGGACGCAGCACCAATCTCGCAGATAGCAGCTATCCCGAAAGTCCCACTCATCGTAATCAAATAATATCTCGTTTTCCTCCTGAACAACAGGTGCACATGCGTCCCTGCCTTGAGGACGGTCAGTCTGGTTGTACTTATCCTGAGAGAATTGATAAACGGGGATGCGCGGCAGGTCAGACACTGAAAGGCCGGTGCCGGGGATAGAGGAAGCATCGAGAATGGCATTGATTCCGATCTGCTGATCGGCCAGTTTTTGCAGTTCTTCTGCTGTCATGGGAAGGGTGGATTTCTGTCCTGTACTGGGGCGCATTTCGAGATTAAGTTTAAGTTTGCCGGCATCGAAATTCCCGTTGAATTCAGCGCCTTCAAGGTCCGGAAAGGTTGATTCATGCGCTTCGGTAACGTACCCTCCAGCCAGGGATATAAAGGTCTCCCGGGGCAATTGGCTGGCAATATCATAGAGCCGGATAGACGCCTCTGCGGAGTCTTCCACGGTTGAACATAGTGAACAAAGGCGGTCCAGTAGCGGTCTGGCAGCCTGCAGGGGTTTATCAAGCTTATCAATTCCGGTCGGGGCGAAATCAATCTCCAAACCCTCCACCATTTCACAGAAGGCACGCGGCAGCGACATGCCGGGTATTTGATAAAGGGCCAGTAAAAATCCTTCTTGCATGTGCCTGTAGTCCCCGGCTATGCCCGGGTAAAAACTCTTGACCATGTAATTGATGCGTGAATTTTCAACTGCCACAAAGACGCGGGCTGCCAATGAACGGTCTTCAAACAGGGAGAGGTATTTATCGAATGCCGAGCTGCCTGGAACTTCCTCGCCGCGTATCTGGTATCTCAGGTTTTCAAATAAGAGCGATTCTTTATCGAAGTCGAAATCCAGCGAGCCGAATTCATAGTGGCCGATTTGCTGGGTCAGTGCCGACTTATACCAGCCAAAATTCTCATTATAAGCTGGATACTCCATAAAGGTAGCCGGGACCGACGCCTTAATGCGGCCGTTGGGGGGGCTATCCGAAGAAAGCTGGTTCCACCATATATTATGCAGAGTGTTAAGCTGGACGCTGCCCGCCGAGATATCGACTTCCCTGCCGGTAAGTGCCTTACAGTAGATGTGCAGTACCTGCTCGATCGAGGCAAACTCTATGCCGAAATATTTATCACCCTGCTGCGGGGGCTGTTGTACTTGATTTGTTACCTTGTCCATGGCAAACCGCCGTCAATACATATTATTCAAAGATCGCCGTAACGACTTCCTTTAGTGATTTCTGTACCTCGAGGTCATCTGTGATCGACCAGACGGCTGCCACTTCGCAGGCGCGGCGGGGGGCTATGCCCTCTTTGATCAGTCTGGCAGCGTAAATCAACAGCCGTGTGCTGATAACTTCCGAGAGGTCCTGGTCTTTAAGGTTGCGAATCTTCTCTCCCAGCCGGGCAAGCCTTCCGGCGACATCGGGGCTGATGCCTGCCTCATGCTGGATAATCCTGGTCTCTATATCCGCCGGCGGATGCGTGAATTCGATAGCTATAAACCTCTGCCGCGTACTGTGCTTCAAGTTTTTAAGGATGCTCTGATAGCCGGGGTTATAGGAAATAACCAGCATAAAACTATCGCTGGCCTCAAGCATCTCGCCCTTTTTCTCAATATACAGGGACCTGCGATGGTCAGCTAATGGATGTATAAGCACTATAGTATCCTTACGTGCCTCAACAACTTCATCGAGATAACAGATACCGCCGCTCTTTACCGCCCTGGTCAAAGGGCCGTCCACCCAGCGTGTGGTATCGCCTTCCAGCAGATATTTCCCGACCAGGTCGCTGGCAGTGAGGTCTTCATGGCAGGCGATCGTGATGAGGGGGATTCCGTCATGATGATGGGCACCGCCGGCGGTAACCTGGCCCGCAGTACTCTGGGGGAACAGCTTTTTACTCATGCGGTAAGTCATATATTCCAGAAAGCGTGTTTTTCCGCAGCCGGTGGGGCCTTTGAGCAGGACAGGTATCTTCTCAGCGTAAGCAGCCTCGAAAAGGTCAATCTCATCTTTGAGGGGCAGGTAAAACGGCTCCTCGATAATATAGTATTCCTCGATAATGTGCGTCTTGTAGTCATGCCTTTTGGCTTTTGAGGGCATAAATTTTACTCCGGCTGTTTAATAAGGCTCCAAGTCATAATTCTATGACTTGGAGAAGGAGTTGGCAATTATAGGCCCGTTGGCGGCCTGGTGATTTCCGGCAGGCGAGCAATCACACATAGGACTGCATGCTAGCGGCGGTAGGCGTCGTTTCCGTACTTGCTGATTATGCTGCCTTTATACGAAGTGGGAGCGGGTGAGGGTTGAAAGAGGCGGCCATTGACTCTGATGGGTGGGGTGGCGTTGAGACTATGGTGTTCGATGATCCGTACCGGCCTGACGATGTTGGCCGGGTTGCCGTGTTGCACTCCAGGCGACTCGTTAATCGTATGGTGGATTATACGGGGTCCGGGCGATACGTTGTTGCCTCCTGCTTGGGCTCTATAATAGCCGGGGCTGTTTTCAATCGTATGGTGAACGGTTGCGCCCGGTTGCGCCCCGCTGGCTGCTGCATTGAGTTGAGGCAATTGCCGGAGAGTATGATGGACCGTCTCTCCGGGTATATAGGCCTGCCTGCCTTGCAGGGCAATTGGAGAAGGCCTGAAAATCTCGTGATGAATTTTTACCCCGGGCGGCAGGTTCTCGGCCAGCCTCTGTGAAGCGCTCTTGGCGGCCGGAGTGCGCGAAAGGATGTATTGTTCCCTCGGTTTGATCTTGACCCCGGGCTTGTTCAGTTCTTTGAGCGGGAGTTGGCCGGGCTGAATGGTGCGCACTTCCCAGGTAATTTCGCGGCCGTGAATGGTATCTACTTTATAGACGTAGTCCGGATAGTTGTGTAGAGGCTTGCCGGGCTCATGCTGGGCGTAATCGCCCCTTTTGCGCAGGAGTAAGCTAATGCCTATGCCTGTGGTAAGCGGCTCAGGTGCAATAATAAGCGCAATGGCGATGACATCTATTACTGCGTCCTTGGGGGTGTAGTTTACAGTCACTTGGGTAACCGATATTTAACCCGTCACGCTTATTTTTGTCAAGCCCTGTTCTGCAGCCAACTGATCCTTTCGGCTACCAGCACGGCTGAGCCTTTTTGCTCCTGCATTTTTGCCAGGTCTTTGGCCAGCTTATCATCACCCAGCACTTCCCTGGCCCAGCGGGCAAAATCATTCTTCTCATTGTTTACATGGTAATTATAAGTGTGACCGCTAACTGTCTCCAGGGCAGTTTTTAAATCATAAATATTGTTCAAAATCTTGCCGTCGTGGCAATAAAAACGTTTTTCATCCGGCACGTGTTTTAACACCCTCTGCGCATCCTCTTTATTCTTGATAGCCATGCTTACCCTCCTTTCACCCATAAACATTTACTTCTACTTTTATCATACATTCAAGCGAAGCTTAAATCAAAATCAAAAAAGCCGGTCAAATGCACCCGGGAGAACCTGTCATGGTCTTTCCTTTTTGATCCTCTGCAATTACAGGCGGGTGTTTATACCGGGTGCTTCCCCCTCCCGCAGCGCTATTTACCGGGTGGCTCGATTACGGTCGTTCTTTCATCTACAATGTTTCCAATGGTTCCCTGAGTTTTAATATAATCGATTAACGAATCGACGTCTCTGATGCCCAGCGGCGTATATTTCAGATAGCCGGTAATCCACGGTTTGACGTTGTCGGCCAGCGGGCCGAGCCAGCCCAATTTATTGACTAGGGGAGCGATGCCCTTATCTGCCAGGTAGTCCGTGGTCACCATTGTGTATTCGGCATTGCTGTCCAGTCCTGTATAGCTGCCATCGGGATTCTTGACTTGAATATCGTTGATACGGTCACCGCTTTTACGGGTCATATCTACGGTCATCTTAAAACCTGAGATCTCGAAGCAGGGAGGCGGCATATTGATCTTAATATGTGAATCGACCCCCATCTCCAGCAGGGTTTTCAGGATACTGCCGCTGACGGTTATGGTGACCAGGTTCTGCCGCAATGGCAATACCATGTATGCATCGTTTGCCAGGATGACACCCTTGAATATATCGGCTCGCACGTCGTAAGTATCGTAGAGCGCCAGCTTTACATCCGGATTAACCTTCTGGGCGCTCCACAGGAAGGCGTCGGCCACAATGGGTCCGGGTCCCGTATTTGGACCGCGAATAAGGTTGTCGGTGGCGGTCCCTACTACGGCATTGATCTCGGCTGCAACCTCGTTTACATAAGGTTGCAGGACCTGGTCCATATCCGGGCTGTTCCAATAAATCTTGAACTCGGGGTTTTTGGCTATGACGGACATGATGTCGCCGTATTGGGTCATGCAGGAACATAGATGGTTCCAGCCGTTAGCATCCTGCAGCTTGAACCCGTTGGTGGAATAGATGAAAGGCGAGGCGGTGTAGCTTTCTATTTTTCCTTTATCATCGAAATTGAGCTTAATTTGGCCCAGCATCTGGTTATTGTCCCAGGCGTGGACGATAAGCACTTTGTCTCCTGCCGGGCCTGTCAGCTCTGTGGGGTATGGCATTTCGGGCTGCAGACCGATCTGTTGGAATTCAGGCCCTCCCATGAAAGTGTGGGAATGGCCGCCAACGATGATATCGATGCCGGGCACGTCTTTGGCCAGGCTGACGTCCGATTCATATCCCAGATGTGAAAGCACCACTATTTTATTGATCCCCTGGTCATTAAGCTCAGCGATATATTTCCGTGCAGTGTCTTCGACAGGCAGGAAAACTATATTCTTGCCGGGATAGTCTAAAAAGGCAGTGTCGGGAGTAATCAACCCGATAATGCCTATTTTCTGCCCTTCAAAGGTAACCGTGGTGTACGGTTGTACTTTACCGGCCAGGGGCGGTTCACGTGACACGTCGAGATTGGCAGCCAGCACGGGGAACTTGATCCTGTTGACCAGGTTGGCTGCCTCATCAGGCCCTTTGGAAAACTCGTGGTTGCCGAGCTCCATGGCATCGAACTGCAGAGTATTCATAGCATCGCAGTCGGCCAGCCCGCCGAACTTTGTAGTCCAGATGGTGCCCTCGATGATATCGCCCGAGTGAAGCAAAAGTATATTCTTTTCTCTGGAACGGATATCCTGCACGGCTGCCATCAGCGTGGTCCAGCCGCCCACGGTTGCCAGCGTATCGGTGCCGTTGATTTTCAACATGATGTCGTGAGGTATGTCGTAAGAATGCGTATCGCCCACGTGAAGAATAGTAACGGTGAGAGGAGCGCTGGTTATTTCTTTTAAGGGCTTTGCAACCTGAACTGCCGGGGAGCAGGCGGTAAACAATAGCAGCAAGATGAGTGTTAAAGATGCAACAATATGCCATAGCTTCAGGCTTTTGAACGATATCATGTTTAATACTCCTGCAGAACAGTTGGAAGTATTATATATGTTTTACAGCGCCTTCCAAAACGTGACCTTATTGTCGCCGGAAGAGTAAAAGTCCGGGATGATGCTGACTTCGAGGTAGCTGTGGGAAAGGTATAATTTCCTGGCGGCTTCGTAGTTGGGGTTGGAAGAGGTCTCGATGAGAATCAACCGGCCGCCCACGTCCTTAATATCCTGCTCGGCAAGTTTTAGCAGGGAGCCGCCGATACCCTGCCCCCGCAAGCCGGGTGCGGTAGCCAGCCAATACATATCCCAGGTCCCCCTGGTAAGGGGCGTCGGGCCGTAGCAGATATATCCCGCCACCTTGCCAGCATGCTCCGCCACGTAAAAATGATAGCCGCAGCCGGACGGGTCCTCGAAATAGCAATCGATGAGCTCACCCGCCGTCTCCACCTCTTCGGGGACAAAAGCCGGCTCATTTTCTAATATCTCTATGATTGCGGGACGGTCCGCCCTTGATAAACGCCGTATTTTAAAAGGCATGGGATTACTCCAGTGCAAGGTCCACGATTTTCTGTATGAGGTCCGCGTACGACATGCCGCGGCTGGCAGCCTGGCGTGCTATTCCCAGCTCCGGCGTGAGGTCGGGATTGGCATTGACTTCGAGCACCTGTATAGAACCATCCTTGTTTTGCCGCATATCAACCCGTGCGTAACCGCGGCAGCCCGCCGCTTTGCACGAAGCAAGAACGGAGTTAACCACCTCTTCCCTCAGTTTCGCAGTTAACGTGGCGGGGCAGGCGACACCCGTTCCCTTGTAGTAATCGGTCTCTTCGAACCATTTTGACTCGAATGTCAATATGCGGGGCAGTTCGGGCGGCAGTGAATAGGTTATCTCGGATATCTCGACCAGTTCGAGGTCGCGGTTGCCAAGTACAGAGGCGTTGAACTCCCTTCCGTCTACAAACTCCTCGACCAGGGCCTGGCCGCGGAAGTTACGGCTTATAAAATTGACCTGTTCGAATAGCTGCTCCATATTATTCACAATGCTGGCCTTGGTAAGCCCATGGCTGGCGTCTTCGTCTTTGGGCTTGACTACGCAGGGGAAGTTGAGTGCAAACGTCAGTATGTCATGGGGTGTCAGCACCTGGGCCGGCGGCGAGGCTACATTGGCCTTTTGCAGCACCCGCTTCATTTTAAATTTATCCAGCGTAAGCGCCAGCACCGATGATGAATTGCCGGTGAAGGGGATGCCGATCTCCTCCATCATATGGGTCACCAGCGGCTCAGTATTGGGATCATCATCGAACCCTTCGAAGAGGTTGAATATGAGGTCCGCCTTGATATCACTTATGGTTTGCTTGACTGTTTCCAGCGGTTTGCGCAACGCCACCTGCTGTACCTGATGTCCCAGTTCGATCAGCGCTTTTTTTACCGCCACCACTTCTTCCAGCACACCGACAATAGCTTCGCTTTCGCCAATCTCGGCTGGTGAGTCTGCGAAGGGGTCGTTATAGATAATTGCTACTTTCAACGGCATCAAGAATATCTTGCTAGAGCAGCTTCAAATACGGCCCTGATGAGGGCATTATACACCCAGCCCATTTTATATGACATTATGGGAAGATCGCCCGACGAAGGGTTGAGGCCGGGCAGAGGATTTACTTCCAGCAGGTAAGGTATGCCGTCAAGCCCAACGCGGAAGTCGGCCCTGGAGAAGTCGCGGCAGCCCAGGGCCCGGTAGGCGGTCAGACTGGCGTCGGTTATACGCTTGATGGTAGATTTGTTCAATTTCGCCGGGCACTCGTACTCGACCAGCTTGCGCCAGTCTCTCTTAACCTCCAGCGAATAAACGAAGGTTTTGAATTTCTTTTTGGGCAGGACCCGCATGATGCCTACTATGGAAGAGGGCGAATTTCCCACCATGCCCACGGTAACCTCATCACCCTCTATATATTTCTCTATGAGCACGGGCTGGGAATAATCTTTCAACAGCTTGCGTGCCACCGCCCTGGCCCTGGCGGCGGTATCTGCCCTGGATGTAAGGCGTATGCCCTTGCTGGAGCCCTCCCAGGCGGGCTTGATAAACGCCGGCAACGGTATTTTGCTGTCTGGCAGGGCTTTCAGGTCCTGCGGGGAGTAGATGACATGGAAGGATGGCGTGGGCACGCCAGCGGCCTGTAAGAGCTGTTTTGCAAGGGGTTTATCGAGGGTCACGGCCAGGGTCTGGGGGTCCGAGCCGGAGTAGGGGATGCCCAGCATTTCCAGCACGGCCGGGACCTGGGCTTCGCGGCTGCGCTGGGAGCCCCTGCCCTCGGCGATGTTAAAGACGAAATCTACCCTGGTTTTAAGTATCTTTTGCAGGAATTGCCGGCCGCCGCCCAGGCGGACAGTGGTATGCCCCAAGGCGCGCAGGGCGCCCGAGATGGCATTTATAACTTCGATGGAATCATATTCTTCGAGGGCGTCTTCAGTGGTTTCCCGGCCTGGCTCGATATCTTCCTTCAAGTCATAAGTCAGGCCGATTCTCATGCTGTTCTTTTACGCAGCCACCAGGTCCGGCAGCGCCATCTGAAGGTCATTGGCCTTGCGGCGCCCGTTCCTTCCGCCGGCGGCAGCCGGAGATTTGGGATTGTGATAAGTGTAGATTTTGCCCAGGTAGTTCCTGAAGGCCAGCCGGCCCTCGCTTCTCGACAGCAGGTAATTGGCCTGCAGCGGAACTTTGCCGCCGCCGCCGGGGAGGTCGATTACATAGGTCGGCACAGCCAGCCCGGAGGTATGGCCCCGCATGCCCTCGATAATCTTCAAGCCTTTTTCCACGGTGGTGCGCAGGTGTTCCGTGCCCTCCACCTCGTCCGCCTGGAAAAGGTAGTAGGGCCTTATCCTGGCTTTGAGCAGGCCGTGGCACAGGTCAAGTTGTTTTTCCACGGAATCGTTGACACCGGCCAGCAGCACCGACTGGTTATTGACCGGGATGCCGTGCCGTAAAATGCGGTCGCAGGCTGCCATGGCTTCGTCCGTCAGCTCGTTAGCGTGGTTAAAATGTGTGTTCATCCAGACCGCCCCATAGCGGGCCAGCATTTCGCAAAGCTCGTCGTCAATGCGCTGCGGCATTACCACGGGCACACGGCTGCCGATGCGGATAATGTCGACATGCCCTATTCCACGTATTTTCTGCAGTATGTTTTCAAGGTGTTTGGTGGACAGCGTCAGGGGGTCTCCGCCGGAGATGATCACATCCCTGATGGCCGGGTTGCTGCGGATATAATCCATCATGCGGTCGATCTGTTCGGGAGGCCTTACCCAGCGGCCGTGCCGCCACTCGCGCTTGCGTGTGCAGTGACGGCAGAACATGGGACAGATGTCGGTTACGACCATAAGGACGCGGTCCGGGTAACGGTGTACCATGCCCGGCAGGACGGAATCCCTTTCCTCCCCCAGCGGGTCTTCGGATAGGATGCCGGCCAGGGCGATCTCATCGAAGTCAGGCATGGACTGCCTGCGGATGGGATCATATGGGTCGTCCTGATTGATTAAGCAGAAATAATAAGGGGTAATCGAGATGGGGAATTTTTCGGTGACCAGTTGCATGTTTATCTGGTCGCGTATGGGCAGGGGTGTTAATTTACAGAGTTGCTCAATACTGGTTATGCGGTTGCGGAACTGCCATTTCCAGTCGTTCCACTGTTCGTCTTTTACGCTGCTGAAAAACCGTTGCCTGTTCTTCAGCAGGCGCAAGCTTGGAGGCTCTTCTACTTCAGTTGCAGGATGGCCTGGAGGTTCCTCTTCTGCAGAGAGATCAAATATGTCCTTTTGTTTTGTCGAAGTCGTTTGCGCCACTTGGGCTATGCCTCCTTAAAACGCTTAAAAATTTTCCTATTTGGTGCAATCGTATTTTTTTACTCTTTCGTTTTTTATAGCATTAATAAAAAAGCCTGTCAAGTATTTTTGGCAAAAATTTTAAAAAAATTTTCATATTGAAGCTACGATGGATTTTTTGGGACGCTTTCCGACGGCGGTTTGGGCCTTAGAACATATACGAAGATACGTCAATTTTACCGTGCCAGCGCGTCGTAGAAAGCGCGCCAGAAGGGGTCGACAATCGGGTGCGCCAGTTGGCCGTGCCTGCCCTCCTTGATGAGTATCATCCCCGTCGACGGCTCGGTCAATTCTCCGGCGATGGAAGCCTTGATACTCTTTTTGTGCAGGGCATTTAATATGTCCTGTGCCTTGTGCGGGCGGCAGGCGATGATCAGCGTGCCTTCGCTGATCGAAGAATAGGGGTCGATGCCGAAATAACCGCATATCTCAGTCACGCAGTCCTCGATAACGATGCTATCCTTGTCCACGGTAACGCCCAGCCCGGCCGCCTGCGCAATTTCGAAAAGCCCGCCCCAGATCCCGCATTCGGTCGCATCGTGCATGGCCGTCACGCCGTTGTCACGGATGCCCACACTTACGGCCGTCATGGCATCCTGCACCACCGACATCTTGAAGAAAATTTCCTGCGCTTTGCTGCTGAAAGCGGCTCCGAATTCTTTTTTGAGGAGTTGGGGGAACATGGTGGCGAATATGCCGGAAGCCTCGATGGCCGGCCCCTTGGTAATGATGATCTTGTCGCCGGCGCGGGCCAGCCCGGGCGTAACGTACTTATCTATCTCTCCAGTGCCGACCATGGTCGCTCCCCCCACCATTGGATAATGGCAATTCTCATATCTGCCGGTATGGCCGGTGATGACGGCTATGCCGAGTTTTTGGCATTCCCTGTGCATAGTCTGCCAGACCGTCTCCAGTTGAGCGCCCGTCATCTCCATGGGCAAGTTAAGGTCTATGGACAGGTAGCGCGGCCGCAGCCCGCTGGTGGCTGAATCCGAGGCTATTATATGTATGGCGAACCAGGCCGCCCGCTCCCAGCCGTATTCGGGGACAATAAAAACCGGGTCGGTGGTGAAGGATACGGCCCTGCCCCCGATTTCGATGATGCCCACATCCACGCCGTTTTGAGGACCGACCAGCACGTTTTTATCTTTGGCCCCCAGGAAGGGCAAGATGATCTTCTCAAAAACGTCCGGCGAGATTTTCCCGATCTCAGGCATCTCAGTCATGTTGATCACCTCCGCAAGTAATCTGCAAAAAAATAACCAGAAGCTGGAGAACCTCTGGTTTGTAACTTCCCTACGCTCGCATTACCGAGATCAGGTCATAAGGGTCGCCCCGTGTCGTTAGGGACTCTCAGCTTTCCAGCTCCCCTAGTAAATATTCGATTGCCACAAATTTATCAGGAAAGGCCCGGCGAGTCAAGCTAAGAGCTATTTTTCTAATGTTAGCTGCGCGAAGGAAATTGACATGTACTGATATATAATGGTCTAATTATTGCTGATATGGGGCAGAGGCGCTGGTAAGGGCGCCGTATTAAGCGGAACTATAGAAGACGACGCAATTGAGAGTTAAACAGACACTCCGATATTTATCCCGCTTTGCATTGCCGGTTGCCATAATTTTAGCAGTCATCGCAGGCTATGCCCTGCCTGTATTAGCCATCCAATCGGGCATGGCGGCTTATCCCGAAAAATACCTGGCTGCCCTGGCCAATACGCCCTGGCCCATGTTCCAGCATGACCAGAGGCACACCGGCTTAAGCCCTTACCTGGCCGCGCAGGATAACACAACCAGGTGGGCCTACGGTACCAGCTCTCTCATCAGGGGCAGCGCCGCCATCGGCAGCGACGGCACGATCTACGTAAATTCGTACGACTACAATTGCAAGCTCTATGCCTTTAATCCGGACGGCATCGTCAAGTGGGCCAAGAACACGGACAGTGTCGACGGCGCCCCCGCCATCGGCAGCGACGGTACGATTTATATAGCCGGAATATATGGGCTCTACGCCTACACCCCGGATGGCACCCGTAAATGGTTCTGCTCGGCACTGGACCTTAATGGTTCACCTGTGATTGGTAACGACGGTACAATCTATTGCGGTCAGAGCGGCAGTGGCGGGGCAGGATTGCTGTATGCCTTCAGGGATAATGGGAGCTCCGGAAGCGTGAAGTGGACTTACGGCACGGGCCAACTTCTCCATACCGCTCCGGCCATAGGCAACGGCGGTACGATCTACATCGGCAGTGTTTACGACACTTTGTTTGCCCTGACTGACAACACTACGAACGCAATTTTGAAGTGGAGTTTCCTTGCTTCGGGCAGTCTGAGATCCTCGCCCCCGTCGATAGGCGGTGACGGCACGATCTATATCGGTTCAGATTACGGCTATGTATACGCGATCACCGACAACGTCACCAACGCCGTTCAGAAATGGCGCTTTGATACCGAAGGCACGGTTGAATCCACGCCGGCGATAGGCACCGATGGCACCATCTATGTGGGTTGCGAAGGCGGCCCTGCAATATTATTCGCCTTAAACCCGGCTGGCAACCCCAGATGGAGCTATGGCAGCGGCGATATCGCCAGCTCTTCACCTGTAATCGGCAATGACGGCACCATTTACATTGGCGACGTTTACGACAAGGTCTACGCCGTCTTCGATGACAAGGTCCACAACACGGCGGTATTGAAGTGGGAATATACGGCAGGTGACGCAATATATGGTTCGGCCGCCATCGGGAGCGACGGCACCGTCTATATCGGCTCTTATGACGGCAAATTCTATGCTTTCAACAACCGCCCGCTTGTGACCTCGGTCAATCCCAATTCGGGCAAACAGGGGCAGACTCTGAATAACGTCATTATAACCGGCACCAACTTCACTGGAGCCACGGCCGTCAGCTTTGGTGCCGGCATTACCACCAACAGCTACACCGTGAGTAGTGCTACGCAGTTAACGGCTACTATCACCATCGCCGCCGGAGCTGCGACGGGCCTCAGGGACGTTTCAGTGACCACGCATGATGGGACAGGCACCAGGATAGGTGGCTTTACGGTAGTGGCTGCACCTCTCGCACCCCTCGCACCCACACAGCCTACATCCTTGATCAGCACCAGCCCATCTCATTCGTCCTCAGGAGGAGGGGTTCCCACGGTGCCTCAGGGTCCAGCGCCCATATCCAATATCACAGTCGAGAACATCTCGCTTTCCAGTGCCAAAGTAGGCCCGGGCGCACCTGTTACCGTCACTGCCAATGTAGTTAACAAGGGCACGGCCGACGGCTCAAGCCGGATCAAGCTCTACGTCAACGGCCAGGAAGAGGCCCACCAGGGCGTCACGCTTTCCAGCGGCAGCAGCACGCCGGTAAAGTTCATCGTCAGCCGCGATGAGCCCGGCACCTACTCCGTCTACGTAGGCAGCATAGCGGCCGGCAGCTTCGAGGTCGACCAGTTCACCGATCCCAACCTTATCCTGTATATAAGCGCGGCATTGATTTTATCAGCCTTGATTTTTGGAATCTTTTATATCCGCAGAAAAAGGCCGAGCGGATATTAAGGTTCTGCTTCGAACCCTTCATTTTTCACCTTACATTGCTGCTATCCGGTTAATATTTTCACCTTAAACGTTTTAAACGTATAATATAGTGCAAATTTAACTGACGGATCAACACCTATGAAATTAAAAACCCACAGCGCCATAATTTGTTTTGCTGCCCTTTCGATGCTGGCAAGTATGCTTGCGGCCTGTACCGCTGCACCGCAGCAGCCAGCGGGTCCCGCCGGGCAGTCTGCGCCAGGCCCGGCTGCTTCCACTGCGGCCCAGGGCCAGGTTAGCCAGAGCAATGTTCAAACACAGGCCGACCAGGCCGCCGCCGGCAATTACGCTGTGGTTTTGAATTCCGACTCTTACGACCAGGCCATAGCAAGTGCACGCTCCGCGCTGGCCGACTCTCCCACGGAAGCCGCCGGGGAAAAGCTGGCCGATGCCTATATAGCACGGGCCTGGTTTTACTGGGGAAAGAGGCTAATGCCCTATGCCATTAAGGACCTCACCAGTGCAGTTCAAACAGCCCCCAATTATTACAAGGCTTATTATGAACGGGGACGGTTTTATAACGACCAGTGGCAGTTCAGCCTGGCTATCTTTGACCTCAACAAAGCTCTCTCTCTGATGGACAATTTCGCCCCGGCCTACAGCGAACTGGCTTACTCTTACTATAAAAACCGGAAATACGACCAGTCCCTGGCCGACGCCGACAAAGCCATCGGGCTCGATCCAACCCAGGCAAGCTTTTATTACAACCGCAGCCTGGCTTACCGCGGCCTGAAGGAGAACGACCTGGCAATTGCCGACTTGCAGACGGTGCTCAAGCTGTCCAGCGACGATACGCTCATTCAAAAAGCCAACGCCGACCTTACGACGCTCAGTCAAACCCCTAAAACCTAAATTCTATCTGCGGGCGCTTTTGTGTGACCTAATTCTAAAGGAGGAGGCAATCAGGATGGATACGAATATAATCTATCGGTTAATATTGATAGGCATAGCATTAGTCGTGATTGGTATCGGAGCAGTGATGACCTATCTAGGTAATTATCTGGCAGCTCCAGAACAGAAAAAACAGAGTAGAGCTAAATTTATGAAATGGTACGGTATTATTTTTGTGACTTTAGGATTAGCCTACTTAATTTATTCTATGTTTGCCTTGAGGGGATAATTGCGAAGTCTAAATATTAAACCCGTCCACTACAAATCCCTAAATTCAAATAATTGAATTTTGAGTTTGGAACTTGTTTGGGGTTTAGGGCTTAGAGCTTAGAATTTACTCTTTTACTCGTGCCTGAGCGATTCTATGGGGTCCAGCTGTGCGGCCCTGAAAGCGGGGTAGGTGCCGGAGAGCAGGCCCGTTCCTATCGATACGCCCAGCGCGATGATGACGATGCTGGCCGATATCTGGGGCACAACCGAAGCCTGGCCTATAGTGACATGACCCATGCCCGTAGCGGCGGCCATGGCCAGCGCCAGGCCCACCAGCCCCCCGGTCAGGCTCAAAGCGGCCGCCTCAATAAGGAACTGCAGCAGTATATCGCGGCGCTTGGCGCCGATGGCTTTGCGTATTCCGATCTCGCGCGTGCGTTCTGTCACCGAGACCAGCATGATATTCATAATGCCGATGCCGCCCACGATGAGCGATATGGCGCCCACGGCGCCCATGAAGAGCGAGAAACCCGCCAGGGTGGAAAGCATACTATTAAGTGTCTCACGCATATCCCGGATGGTGAAATCGGATGTGGCGCCCGGCCTGATGTAGTGACGGGCGTTCAAAATTGAGGTTATCTCGGCTATGGCGTTGTCCACCTGGTCGGTGCTTACGGCTTTGACGGCGATCATCTGTATGTTAGTGCCGCCTACCAGTTTGGACTGCATGGTGCTCAGCGGCATCAAGATATAGCCATCGCCGGTCATGCCGCCCAGCTTCTGGATACTGCCGACAACCTGAAATTTCTGACCGGCTACGCGGACGGTCTGGCCGCTCGGGTCCTGGCCGGCGAACAGGTCCTGCTCCGTCTGCCATCCCAGCACCACCACACTGGCCCTGTTGGCCACATCCTGGTCGGTTATGAACCGCCCCATATCTATATTGTAGGTTTTGATCTGCGTTATGATCGGAAGTATGCCCGTGGCCGGCACAGTGTCGCTATTATTCCCGTTCTGCACGGTTACAGTCTTATTGATTGTCGGCGACACTATACCTATGGCAGGGGCCAGCGCCTTATCGGTCAGCGCGGTGGCATCGTCCAGCGTAAGTGGCCGTACGGTCGTCAGCGTCTTGTCGGAGGAGGTCGATACGTACAGCGCGTAGGCGCCCAGGTTATTGAACGTGTTGGTAATGCTGGTCTGGAACCCCTGGCCCAGTGCTACCAGCAGCACCACGGCGCAGACGCCGATGACCATGCCCAGCATGGTCAGCGAGGAGCGCATTTTGTTGGCAAAGATGGACTTTAACGCAGTGTTGATGCTTTCCCAGATGCTCATCTCACGTTGTCCTCCGTGATTTTGCCGTCCCTCACGTGGATGGTCCTCTGAGTATAGGCCGCTATATCTTCCTCATGGGTTACGATAACAATCGTAATGCCTTTTTTATTGAGGTCGGTCAGCAGGGTCATGATGCTGTGGCTGGTGGTGGTATCGAGGTTGCCGGTCGGCTCGTCGGCCAGTATCACGACCGGATCGTTTATCAGCGCGCGGGCTATGGCAACACGCTGCTTCTCACCGCCCGACATCTCGGGAGGGAGGTGACGTGCCCTATTGGATATGCCGACCGCTTCCAGTGCCTTCCTGGCGCGCTCATGCCTGTGGTCCTGCCCCGAATAGATCAGCGGCAGCTCCACATTAGCCAGGGCGTCGATTTTGGGCAGCAGGTTATAGGACTGAAATACGAAGCCCAGCTTTTTGTTCCTGACCCTGGCTAGCTGATCGTCGGACAGCTTGGAGACGTCGTCGCCGTCCAGCAGGTAAGTGCCGGAGGTCGGCCTGTCCAGGCAGCCCAGGATGTTCATCATGGTCGACTTTCCCGAGCCGGATGGCCCCATAATGGAGACCATCTCGCCCGCTTCGCAGCTGAAGGATACATTGTCCAGCCCCGTGACCTTTACTTCACCCAGGTCATAGATCTTGCTCAAATTTTGCAGCTCTATCATTTTCATGGCAGTAATATTTTAGTAAATTTGAATTATTTTTCTAAATTGGCGCAGCCTATCTGCCGGCGCTGGCGCCGCCTCCGCCACCGCCAAATCCGCCGCCGCCGCCCGGCACACGCAGCCCGCCGCCGCCCAATCCGGGCAGTCCACCCCCGCCGGCCCGGGTGGGTGCGATGGGAGGTGTTACCGCGTTGGCGCTGGCAGGCATGACCCTATCGCCTTCCTGCAGTCCCGACAGCACTTCAGCGTCCTGGAAGTTCTGTTTTCCCAGGGTGACCGGCCTGTACACCGCCTTGCCTGTAGTATTATCCACCAGGGCCACGTAGGGCTGTTCCGTGGACGTGTAAGCAATAGCCGGCACAGGCAACAGCAAGGCATCGGGATTGCTGTAGGTCTTGATGGTGGCCGTGGCGCTCATGCCGCCCTTGAGCTCGGGCGCCGGTTGGTCGAGCTGGATTTTCACGTCGAACTTTACGACGGTGGTGGAAGAAATGTCCGAGTAGGGAGAGATAAAGGTTATTGTGCCTGAGTATACCTTGCCCGGCACGGCATCCACGGTTATATCGGCGTGCTGCCCCTTCTGGATATTCATGATATCGATCTCATCGATAAGCCCGTCGAACTCAATGGTGCTGGTATCTACCAGTTGAACCGCCGGCCGTGAGGCGAAATCTATGGCCGAGAGGACCGCGTCGATTTTGAGGTTGACCGACGTGATGACGCCGTCCGAAGGGGCCAGGATGACCGTGTTCATAATTTGCTGTTTGGCCTGCTGCAGGGCGATCTCATTGGCCTGCAACTGCAGGTTGTACTGCTGGAGCGTCTTCCAGTTAAAACCGTCCCAGCTGAAGAACAGCTTCTGGGTATCCAGCATATCGCTGCCGACGGACAGGCTCTGGCGGGCGATGAAAAGCTTCTTGGTTATCTCCACCGGGTCCGTTCCATTGTCGGCCAGGTATTTGTCGAGCTCCTCCAGCCTGCGGTCTGCCAGCAGCAGGAAATCGCGGCTGGTGGGCGTATCGGTATAGGTGAAGGCGGCCTTGTCGTGCAGGTAGACCGTGCTCTTGACCAGGGCGTAGCCCGTCAGCATCTCCTGCTGTGCGGCAGGAAGCTCGCTGTTGAGCTCGCTGTAATTGCCGTGCATGAACAGCGCCGATATATTCAGCAGCCTTGCCTGGAACTGTTTCAGGTAGTCGATGACCATCTTATCATTGGCGGCGGTGGTATCCGTGGGGCTCAAATTATTAACGCCTAAATAAGGTGAATTGGTCAGCATGCCGCCGTATTGCTGGCTGTTGATGCGTGAATCTATAACGTCCCAGCAGACGTCGATATCGAAATAGGTCTGGGCGAGCTGGTAGCCGGCGTCCTTATAGTCACCTGTCTGATAATAGGCCAGGCAGCTGGCCATGTCATTCTGCGCTTCCTCGAAGATGAGCTGCGAGCTCATATCGGGATAGCTGTAGGGCACCACCACGTTGCAGTTGACACTGCCCCCGCTCACATTCTGAGTATTGACGGTATTTTGCAGGTTGTAAAGGGCCGTCTCGACGCCGTTTACCTCGCTGGTATCGTCCAGGAAGGCCAGCATCGCCCCCGCATGTACCTGGTCGCCCTCGTTCACCAGTATATTATTGATAATGCCGTTGGTGCCGAAGGCCAGGTTATAGGTATTGGGCGTATTGAGGTTGCCGTCCGACGATACCACGATGTCGAACTCACCTTTCTTGATATCGTAGATTGTGCTCGTTGTATTCTCTGAGCTTTTGTTGCAGCCTCCCAGGAGCATGGCAGCCAGGGCCAGGCCCGTTATGATTATGGTTATTATCCTTATTTTCATTTCATATTACCTGTTGTCTCACGCTTTAACGGGGAGGGGGCCCGCCGCCTCCACCGCCGGACTGCTGTGTACTTTGCTGGCCGGGGGAGGGTAAGCCCGTTATAACGGGGGAGCTGCTTTTCAGGGTTATGATTATCTGGTCGCCCTCTTTCAGGCCGGACGTTACCTGGGCATATTGCAGGTTCTGAATGCCCAGGGTGACTTTCTTTACCGAGGTGGCGCCTGTATTAGGATCTACCAGGGTGACGGTTGAGCCGGCGGCTGTGGTATTCAGCGCGCTGACGGGCACCAGCAGCACATCCTTAAGTGAATCAACCGCTATATCGGCGGTGGCGCTCAGCCCGCCCTTGAGGGCCACGTTGCTGGGGTCGAGCAATATCGTGACGTTGTATTTTACGACATTGCCCACCGTGTTGCCGTAGGGGGATATGAAGCTGACCACGCCGGTGAAGGTCTTGTTGGGCACGGCGTCCACCGAGATTGTTACCTTCTGCCCTGTCTTGACCTTGGGGATGTCGATCTCATCCACCAGGCCCTTGAACTCAATGTCGGAGGTATCGACCACCAGGAAGGCTGAGACCGACGAGTAGGTCTGGGCGGAGAGCTGGTCGTTGTCTTTTATGCCCACGCTGACGACGATGCCGTCGACCGGGGCGATGATGATGCTGTTGAGCAGGGCCTGGTTGGAATTTTCCAGCGCCACGGCGTTCTTGGACAGGTTCACCTTGAAGTTCTGCTCAGCCGGCTGGCTCAGGCCGTGCTGCAGGTCTATCTCGTTGCTGCCCAGGAAGGAGTTGGCCAGCTCCATGTAATGCCGGCCCAGGGCCAGGTTCTCATAGAATTTGAGCGAGTTGATCTCTCCCGTCTGGGAGGAATCGAGCGTGTTATTCAGGCTGTCCTGCGCCTTGCCGTAAAAATAGCTGCTTATATCCTGGAAGGGCCAGGGATAGGTGTAATAGGCCTTGATAAAATTGGGATAGACGTAGCTGTAAACCGCCGAGGATGTGGTTTGCAGCTGGCTGAAGAGGTCATGGAAGAGCGGCCCGGCCGCGGCCGTACCATTGTCGGAGATCGAGCCCTGGATTTGCTGTACATCCGCCTCCCTCTGCCTGAGCAGGGCTATGGTCCTGCGCACGTCCAATATGTTGGAGGTTGCGCCGTTCTGAATGTTGTTCAGCAGGAAGGGCCAGGTGTTGTTATCCGTCATATAGTGCGCCGTGTTGCCCAGGCCGGACTGCGGGTTGTCCACCGTGTCCTGCAGTATGCGGGCGCACGACTCCAAATCGGCGGCGGCCATGTTCAACTGTGAAGCTGCCATCGTATAGTTGTCGCTGTAGACCAGAGAATAAGCGTTGTAGATCTCAGTCTGCGCCCAGTTTAGAGCCTCCAGAGTGCAGGCAGGGCCGAAATAGGTGGGTGGGTTGGGGGTTGCAAGAACAGATTCCCATGTCCGCCCTGAAGGGTATTGTGCACTTGGCGGCTCTATAACAGGAGGAGGTGGAGGATTTGGGCTATTTGGAGGTGCAGGAGGCAGCAGTATATATGGAGAATTAGGAGGAAGTGTATCATTTGGATAGTTTGGAGGAGGTATAGTTGGAGTATAAACATATCCCGACACCTGCGGGGTGAGCGGAATGGTCTCGTAGAGGCTGCTCAGGGTCTGCTGCAGTGTGTTGCTGGCGGTCTCGAGGCCCTGGCGCTCGGTCTTATCGTCCAGCGTGGCCAGTATCTCGCCGGCCTTGACCGTGTCCCCGTCCTGCACGGTAATGTTTTCGACCTGGCCGGGGGCGCCGAAGCGCAGGTCGTACTCATTGGGCATGTTCAGGTTGCCGTCCACGCTGACGTTGATAGCCAGGTCGCCGCGCTTCACTGTCACTGTCCGCGTCCTGGCCGCAGCCGCCGGCTTGGCAGCCGAGCAGCTTATAACGGAAAGTACCGACAGGCAGGCTAACAGGACGATCAGAGAAGTTTTAATTAATTTACGCATGTTCAGGGTTTCTATTTCTTAACGTTGAATACAGTATTTCGGTTGCATTAAAAGAAGAATATTTACAATTATTATACCCGGATGAGGAAGAATAGCCGCTTATATCTGCGGAATCCCGTCTCTTCAAAACGCTTATCATTATAGCAATTCTGGCGGCGTCTGCAATTTTCCCGAAGGCATGTATCTTGGCTCTTCCTTTATAAATAACGGCCCATATCTGAGCCCAATTGATTCAGGATATCAATAGAATGTTAATATTTTATTAAGGCGGCGACAGGAAAAACTCTAAATACTAAATTCTAAGCTCTAAACAAGTCCTAAGCTCAAAACCCAAATGTCTTTGAGTTTATTTAGTATTTAGTGTTTGGAGTTTAGGGTTTCCCCGCAGGGCTTCAGTCTTCGAATTGAGGGATTGCCACGGCACTGCGTGCCTCGCAATGACGTGTTTTCCTTCCACGGCACCCTGTGCCTCGCAATGACAATTCAGGAAACCGGTCATTGGGCCGGCAGCGATTTAACCCGTCATTGCGAGCGAAGCGAAGCAATCTGTAGGGTTCAGGCACCACCCTTCGAATTAAAGGATTGCCACGGCACTGCGTGCCTCGCAATGACAATTCAGGAAACCGGTCATTGGGCCGGCGGCGATTTAACCCGTCATTGCGAGCAAAGCGATTTAACCCGTCATTGCGAGCGAAGCGAAGCAATCTGTAGGGTTCAGGCAGCATTCTTCGAATTAAAGGATTGCCACGGCACTGCGTGCCTCGCAATGACGTGTTTTTCCTCTACGGCACCCTGTACCTCGCAATGACAATTCAGGAACCCTGTCATTGCGAGCAAAGCGAAGCAATCTCTTTGGTTAGGGATACCGGGCTGATGAAGCCAAATCGCACTATGCGGCTGAATTTATCTTATTGCGAATGTCCGGACAAGCTCATTCATGCCTAGCGTCTCCATACGCGATCTGGTCGGCTTGCCAGTGTTTGAATCCCATCCGCGAATTTCATAATACTCGGGCATCATCTTAGACATGTTAGGAACATGTCCCTCCTGCCCACTATCTACTATGGGTCGCATGGCAATCTCCGGCAACTGATCATCTTTCGGCGTAACTCCAAACATGCACGTGGTGGCGCGCATAAGCTGGAAGATGCGTTCGCCTGCCTTCAGGATGGCATCTTGGTCAACTCCCCACCCGGTGGAGGCGTTTATCATATCTACAATCGACTTTGTGGACATCATGGCGAAGTGACAGATGCCCAAGGCATCGGTCAGCGAGCGCCAGTCCTGCGATAGCGCTACCATAGGGGCCTTGTCGTCGCCGAAGCGGTCCCCTGGGTTAAGCCCGAGGTCGGGGTTGCCCATGCCGTTCTCTACAAGGTAAGCGTCGCTCTTGTTGTGGTCGGCGCCGCGATTGCTGGTGGCGTAGGCCAATCCCATACAGCAGAAGGCGCGAGGGTCGTGCATGGGAACTTCCAGCCCCTTGACCTGCATGGCCTCGCCGGGGCGGTTGTAGCGGGCAGCCATGCGCTTGGTGCCCTCCTGCAGTATCTTGCCGAAGCCCTCGTTTTTAGCTATCAGGTCGATGAGCTTGAGCGTAACGTCGATATCACCCCATTTGAGCTCCAGACCGCCGGTATCCTTACTGGTTATGACCCCTTTTTCATAAAGGTAGTAAGCGAAGCCGACGGCGGCGCCGCCACTAATGCTATCGAAACCGTAGCCGTTCACCAGTGTATTGAAACGGTTGACGGCGCCCATATCGGCTATCATTAGCAGGGGCCCCCAGGCTATCAACGTTTCGTATTCCGGCCCCTCGGTCGGCTTTTCAGTCTTGAAGCGGCCTTCCTTGATGTGCAGCACCTTACGGCATCCGATCGGGCAGCCGAAGCAGGCGGTATTGCCCACCTGGTATTTCTCAGCCTGCGTGACTCCGCTGATATCGGTCGCCTCCGGCATGGTGGCGATGGTGTAGTACTTGGAGGGCGTATCTCCGTAGGCAATGCCTGAATCCACCCAGCCGGCGGTGCCCGTCTCGTGCATCACTGTTGTTACAAAGCCAGTCTTGACCTCCTCCATGGCTCCGCGGGCGAACTCGCGGAATTTCTCCGGCTCCGCCATTGGTATTTTGGCCTTGCCCCTGACCGCGATGGCCTTGAGCTTCTTGGAACCCATCACGCAGCCCATGCCTGCGCGCCCGGCGCAGTGGCCGTCCTCGGTCATGATATTGGCCAGCAATGCCAGGTTTTCACCGGCCTGTCCTATGCAGACCACGCGGGTGCGCTGGTCGTCGTATTCCTTGCGGATTGCCTCGATGGTTTCGTAAGTATTCTTGCCCCACAGCTTTCCGGCGTCTTTCAGCTGGGGCTTGCCATCCTTGATATAAAGGTAAACCGGCTTGTCCGACTTGCCCTTGACGATGATGCCGTCATAGCCCGAGAAGCGCAGTTCCGAGCCGAAGTGTGCTGCGCCGTTGGCATCACCGTAGAAAGTTGTATAGGGAGACCGTGCCGCAACTACCCAGCGGCTGAAGCTGGGTCCGCCTGTACCGGTTAGCAGGCCGGCCATGAAGATAAGCGGGTTGTCCGGTCCCAGCGGATCGGTCTTCTCGTTGGCCAGGTCAACCAGGTAGCGGCAGGCGATGCCGCCGCCGCCGATGAAATCACGAGCATACTGCTCATTCAGCGGCTCATCCTTTAACTCATGCTTTGTGAGGTCAACTACCAGTACTTTTCCCATGTAGCCGTTCATAGTGGCCTCTCCTTAACTCAAATTTTATTCGTTTTGTCTTAAAAATCGCAGGGCTTACCATCGTAAGCGCAGACGAACATTTTCTCCAGCTCTTCGGCATCTGGCACCCGTGTAACGGCAATGGTCATGGCTTCGTTTACAGCGCGGTCAACCAGCCCCGGCATAGCTTTCATATAAGCGTCACGCTTGATGTTGGTATCCTTGACTGCCAGCGGCTGCCCCACGTTTTTAGCCAGATCGCGCACTGCGGCTATCAACTTCAGTGCACACGATTTATCGTCGCCCTGTGCGATATTGCAGAATCTGGCGATCACTGCGTAACGTGCTTTGGCCTCCTCGGAGCCGTTAACCATGTATTCCATGGTATAGGGCAGATATAAGCCTACGGCGCGCCCATGCGGCATGTGGAAAAGTCCTCCGATAGCGTGACCGGTGCTATGACCCAGACCGGCCATACCGTTACCGAAGCTGGTGCCGGCCATTGAGGCCGCATACATCATCATTTTGCGGGCATCCTCATCCTTGCCATTATCGAAAGCCTTCTTGAGGTTTTCAAATACGACCTTTATTGCTACCAGGCCCGGACCATCCGTGAATATGCTGCGCCAAGTGGCAACATACCCTTCGATAGCATGGCAAAGCGCGTCCATGCCGGTATCACCGGTAATCTGGGGTGGCATGCTCATAACCATGCGCGGATCCAGTATTGCAATATCCGGCAGGGTTTCGTAGGAACCCAACCCCACTTTCCGCTCGTTTTCAGTATCCGTCAACACGATGGCCCAGGTGGCCTCCGAGCCGGTGCCGCTGGTGGTGGGTATGCAGATCAATTTGGCTGTGGCCCTGAGGTTGTAAAAATCGGAAGGAGACATATCCAGCGGGGTTATATTGGCGGCATAGCAGACCAGCGTAGACTTGGACGTATCCATGCTTGACCCGCCACCTACGCCGATTATCCAATCCGGCTTATAATCCTTCGCTATCGCGGTGGATTTCATCACGGTCTGAATCGACGGATCAGGTTCAACCTCATCGAAAACCATGTAATCTATATTAGCCTGTTTCAGTTCTGCACCGATCAGGCCGATGAGGCCAAGCTTGACTATATTCTTATCTGTGACAATTAAAGCGCGTTTACCCAGGATGGTATTCAGGTATTGAAGGGAATCGTCCCCGAAAGCAGTGAATGGAACGCCGAAAAACTGCATGGCAACCCTCCTTTAAGTACCCTGTTATATCTTACAGATCCGGTTTATCGTTATTCGGGGTATTCAGTCTTGACCTGCGTAACGCAGTTGACAAGTTCCTGTGCAGCTTTGACAGCGCGCATCACCTTACCCATATTACCCTGCAGTTTGAGCTGCCGGGTGACGATAGCCTGGATGGGGTCAACCTTTTTCTCTGCCACTTTCCGCCAGGTTGATACGCTGGCCGACAAAACGAATTCTGGCTTGTATTTATCCTTGGTTGCCGTGGTGACGACATCCACTTTGCGGCATTTGCCGTGCCAGAGGTCAATGTACTGGTAACCAGGCTCCTTGACCGCCCCGCCCGGCTCGATAATGAAATAGAAGTCGCCTTCCCAGGTCTTGGCCGCATCCTCATACGCTTTGCTGGCATTGACTGCTTCCATGAATGCCGTTGCCCATTCTATTGATCCGAATAAAGCCATACCATACCTCCCTTAATTTGTATAATGGGAATTATATGCGCAAAGGAATGGGACGTCAATCTCCTGTAAGCGTACATGGCATATTGGAATAACTCAATTTTCATCATTCAGTGAGTTTCGTACATCCCATAACCAAACTGATATCCTGTTATCGCCGATTTGCGAAAAGGGTCAATTCGTGGCCATCTTCATTATTTAGCCTATATGATATTAATTCGGCGGCTAAATCATCCGCCGGGAATAGCAACAAACAGGTCCAGGATATCTCCATCCTGAACTGACCGTTCTTTCAGGGTCTTTGCATTCTTGCCGTTTAACACGATGTAAGAATAGTTAAGAATACTCCCCTGTAATTTGACACCACGTTCTTTTAACTTCTCTTCAAATTTGACAGCGAACTTTTTTTCTATCTGCGATAGAGCTGTATCGATATCATCCACCTCTATAACTGCCCTGTCAGTCCCCGCATAGAGTTTCCATATACCATTGAATTTAACAGTAATTAATGCCATCGTTATTACCTGTTATCTGCCACAATATATTTTAAAGGTAATTATCCCTTGACGCCAAGGCGGAAGCTCTTTTTGCGTCAATTTGCCGAAATGCTTGCTTTTGACTGTTTCTTCCGCCAGGTCATCTCGATTTTCCCGAATGCGATCAAGCGCAACGCAAAAAGCATTGCTCAGCGGTTCGTTGCAGACATACCCGTCCCACCGCCGGTCATGCCAAGGCACACGCAGAGTCAAATGATATATGACCTATACCTCCTATTTCTCACCGTTGGCGGCAGATCGTGAGCAGCCAACCGGGCAACCTCCGATAGCTGATTGATTTTTGCCTTCCCGTATGTTCTGGTTTCATGGAATGTGCCGATTACGAACAAGGCTACATCAAACAAGATACAGCAGAACCCTTTGAGGGAGGATTGGTGGCAGCGACTGGATTTGAACCGGCCTTGCGGCACTTGCCATGCCAGAGATCGATATACTGATAAACGGGTTCTTTAATCGGCCCGCCCGCCTCGACGATCATATAGAAGTCCCCTTCCCATGTTTGAGCCGCTGCCTCATAAGCCGCGCTGTTATTGATGGCGTCCGCCCACAGCTTGATCCATTCTTCTGTTGCAAATTGAGCCATGACACGTGCCTCCCATAAGCTATTATTTAGCGTATTCTATGGTAATTCGTTACGGATTCAAACCCCCTGTTAAGAAGGAAGGCGCCTGCCTGGGCTGGCAGGCGCCTTCAGAATAATGAGGAGGCGATCTGATAATTAAGTTAACAAAAAATTATTAATCAATTATTAACGGCTTACTCTGAAACAGGCACCGTGAAGGAAAAGCGGCTGCCCTTGCCGGGCTCGCTCTGTACGCTTATTTCCCCCTTATGGGCTTCCACCAGGGATTTGGCAATGGTCAGGCCTAGGCCTGTGCCGCCGGTTTGGCGGGACCTGGACTTATCGACCCGATGGAAACGCTCGAAGATATTCTCCAGCTCCTCAGCCGGGATGCCCTCGCCGGTATCGGTCACACTGATCTCAACCATATCATCTTTCCGGGCGGCGCCGACGGTAATGCTTCCGCCGGCGGGAGTATGCACAATGGCATTTTGCAGCAGGTTAAGCATAACCTGTTTGATGCGCAGGAAATCTATATTGACCGTGGGAAGGCCGGCCTCCAGGTCGGTAGCCATGGAGAGGCCTTTCTCGGCAGCCCCGGCCCGGACGGCGGCTGTGGCCTGATCGATCAGCGAGTTTACATCTTCAGGCTCGAGGTAGAGCTTTAGCTCGCCGGCCTCAGCCAGGCTGAGCTCCTGGAGGTCGTCAATCAGCCTTGAGAGCAGCATTGTTTCGTCGTAGATGGAGTTAACGGTTGGAGTATCCGCTTTCATTACGTCATCCCGTATGGCTTCCAGGTATCCCCGGATATTGGTCAGCGGGCTTCTGAGCTCGTGAGCTATATCCGCTACCGAATCTCTTTTCAGTTGCTCATCCCTCTGCAGGTCGTGTGCCATTAAGTTAAATGTCGAAGCGAGCTCTCCTATCTCGCTCTTATCCACTATTTTTACACGTTGCGAAAAATCCCCTCTGCCGAGCTTCTGGGAAGCCAGGATCAAGGCTTTGATGGGTGCAAGAATGGGCCGTGAAATTATGATGGTGAGTAAAATGGCGACGATGACAGCTAAAACCGCTCCCAGTATGAAATAGCGGCCTATCTCGTTGTACATGAATTGCAGCGCCGCCAGGCTGATCTCCGATTGGGCCGTGGGTGTAAGGTAAAGGTAGCCGACTATTGTCGGGCTTGATCCTGTAGATGGAGATGGCTGGGCCTGGGATACAGCGCTTTGGCCGGGTCCCGGAGATCCCGGCGACTGTAGGGCTGGGGGCCATCCTAATGGCGCCCCGGGCTGCTGTGTCAACGCCGGCATGGCGCCCGGCCCCGAGGATTCAAGCGGATATGTAACCGGCCGTTTTATAAACTTATCGGGGGTAAACTGAACGTCGGATGAATTATCGGAGGAATCCGCAAGGATCTTGCCGTTAACATCGGTCAGCACTATCCTGTGCCGGAACTGGTCGCTTAATTCGACCACCAGGGATTGGACACCGTCCCAGCTCTCCTGCTGGGAATAATACCTGCCGATTTCGAAGTTAATGCGGCCGCCGATTTCAAAGTCGACACGATGGCTGAACTGGCGGACCTGGTCGACGGTGGTCTGCCACATCATTAAAAATACAGCCCCCACCGTGAGCAGGATGACCAGTGTAAAGGCCATTATCAGACGGAACTGGAGGCTGTGCTTCATAGTATTATTCAGAAAGTTTATACCCTGCCCCGTAAACCGTTTTTATATACCTGGGATGTTTGGGGTCGGGCTCAATCTTATGCCGGAGGTTGAAAATATGCACGTCTATGGCGCGGTCGAAGCTTTCGAAATCATAGCCGAAGGCTTTATCTATCAGCTCCACCCTGTCGAAGACGCGGCCGGGCTCCTTTAAAAAGGTAGCCAGTATTTTAAATTCCACTGAAGTTAACTTAAGCTGTTTATTTTTCAAAAGGACATCGCGCTTGGGGAAATTCATTATGAAATCTCCATGCTTGATCTCAGTGGGGCCGCGCTCGAAGGGCAGGCGCCTGAACAGCGCCCTGACCCTAGCGGCCAGCTCGCCCGGGCTGAAGGGCTTGGTAACATAATCATCAGCGCCGGTATCCAGGCCGGTCATTTTATCCCTGTCCTGCGTCCTGGCGGTGAGCATGATGATGGGGACATCGGACTCCGCCCTCAAAAGGCGGCAAATTTCTACGCCGTCAATGCCCGGCAGCATCAGGTCCAGGATCACTAAATGGGGCACTTCCTCCCTGAAAACTCGCAGGGCGGACAGCCCATCATAGGCAACTACTACTGAATAGCCGTCCCGCTCAAGATAAAGCCGGACCAGCTCAACGGTTTTGGGGTCGTCATCCACGACCAGTATTTTCTTTCCTGTCATATTCAATACCCGTTTATAAAACTATAAATCAAAATAGAATTGCATTCCAACGTCAGCATAGCCGGCTTTTCTTTGCCGTAGGGGAAGGGCCTCCAGCAAGAGGAGTGCGCCTTCCACACGGTAAAGAGGAGCCGTAGGTATTAAAGTAACAACATATTATTAACTAATTATTAAGGAGCGGGGTTAATAATCAATTAACAATTATAGACTACTATGATTCCAAAATCAGAATATTCGGAGGGTCAGCACAAATGGCAAAACCAGTGAAACTTTTATCATTCATATTTATCGTCACCGTTATCCTGGCGGGCCTGGGACTCTCGGGCTGCAGTCAGGCCGGTAATTCAGCCTCCAGCCCCAGCGTCCAACAGCCGTCGTCTTCATCCACGCCGCCATCTTCCACTGGCGGGCAGCCCGCTGCGCCCGCGGGGCAGCAGGGCAACACGTCTTCCGGTCAGCGGGGATCCCGCGGGCCGGGCGGACAAAACATGAGTGCAGTATTGAACAAGGCGGCCGATATACTCGGCATTTCTGAGACCACGTTTACCAGTGCCTTTAATGCCGCGCAGACCAGCGTCTTCGGCAGCAGGCCGTCCGGCACCAGCGGTCAGCCCCCTCAGCGTCCTTCCGGCAGCGAGAACTGGTCCGGCCAGGGTTCCCGACCGACTTCAGGCGGCAGTGGCGGGCAACCGTCGCAGGGACAGTCGTCCATGATGACTCAAGTTTACGCTCAAATGGCAACGACCTTAAATATCTCAGCAGATCAGATTTCCGCCGCTATGCAACAGGCTAGGACGCAATTACAGAGCCAGACAGGTTCCGGCCAGTAGCGTAACTTATATCGAAGATGAAATAAGGGCGTTTGGCCTTGTACAAGGCCAAACGCCCTTACTATGTAATCAAATTTATTCCAGGGGTGTCAGGGTAAGCAGCCTCTTGGTTATCTCCGGGTATTTGGCAATAAAGAGAAGCTCGTCCTCAGTAAGGGGAGTCTGTGCCTCTACGTTGGCATACCTGACCAGCTCGAGTATCTTCCTGGCCTGGCTGGCATTGGTGAAGGATACTTCCATCTTGCCCATGATGTGGCTGAATCCGGATATGCCGGAATACTCGCCGGAGCAGATCATGCGGCCTGTTTCCACCAGCTCGGGCTCGCCCCTGCCGAGCTCTTCGTAGGCGTACAGCTCGTAATTTTCAGGGTCCTTGAGCACACCGTCGGCATGGATTCCCGAAGCATGTGAGAAGGCGTTATCTCCCACCCCCGGCTGGTTGATAGGTATGGGTACGCCGAAGGCGAAGCTGGTGTATTTGGCCAGTTTATAAGCCCTGCTGAGCTCCAGGGGCCTCCCCAGCTCATATTTTGCGGCGAACCCCTTGGATTTAAGCAGGGCCAGTACGCATGAAACCAGGTCGGCATTGCCTGCCCTCTCGCCGATGCCGTTCACCGTGGTATTGATATAAGCATCGCTGCCGCCATCCACCGCCGCCTTGGCGCCGGCGATCGAATTGGCCACCGCCATGCCCAGGTCGCCGTGACAGTGTATTTCTATCGGCATCGAAGTCTCGCTGACTATTTTACCGATGGTCTCATATATGCTGAAAGGGTCGTCGTATCCCAGGGTGTCGCAATAGCGGAACCTGTCCGCCCCGGCATCCCTGGCCTCGCGGGCGAAATCTATGAGGAAACTCACATCGGTCCTGGACGCATCTTCAGCATTCACGCCGATGGCCTTGATTCCCAGGCTTTTGGCTTTTTTGACAGATTCCACCATTTGTTCCACAAGGTCAACGCGGGATTTCCTGCCCCTGAATTTACCCTGGATCATCTGCTCGGAGGTAGAGAGGGAGAGGTTGAGGTACTCGATCTCCGGCACCATCTCGAATGTCCTTTCAACATCCTCCGTGGTTGCCCTGATCCAGCCGCTGAGCCTGATGGGCTTGAGTACGCCTTTGGCTGCCAGCTCGAGGTTGGCACGCAGGTAATTGGTCTCATGGGCGGTGGTGGGGAACCCGAACTCGGACTGATATACGCCAAACTCGTTCAAGTACATATTGATCATGGTCTTCTGGAGCTTGGAAAGGCTCAGCCTGGCGGTCTGAACGCCGTCACGGTTGGTCACATCGATAAAATATACCTTGCCCATATTCCCTTTTATATAAAAACAGAAAAATTTAGATTAATAATTATAGCATTCATACTGCATCGTGAGCGAATGGAAAGCCCCGGCAAATCTTGCCGGGGCTAAAAATGCGGGCGGCTAAATTAATCAGCGGGCGGCCAGCAGCAGGATCAATACGAATATTAGGATGAGGAAAACGCCCAGGACTACCCAGATAAAGATCGGTATTTCTGTGGTTGGGCCGGGGCCGGGGCCGCTGCCGGGGGTAGTGAAGGAGGTGGCCGCACCGTAAACCGAGCGGGAGCCGGCCGTGGGATTGAGGGCTACGGCGTGGTAATAATAGATCCTGCCGGGCGCCAGGCCGGTGACAGCCGAGCTGAAATTGCCCGGGCTGGTCATCTGCTGTAAATCGGTGGAGTTGCCGAAATCGGCGGTTGTCCCGTATTCAAACCAGACCTGGGCATACGGCGTATTTCCCAGGTTGCCAAGTGCGCCGTTCAGCACGACGGTCGAAGCAGTGATGCCTGATGCAGATGTGGTTGTAACTGAGATACTGGAATTGGATACAGTAGAGAAAACCTGTTGTGATCCATACACCTTGGCGCCGTCCTGTGTCTGCGCCACGGCCTGATAATAGTAGTCGATGCCTGCATTCAGGCCGGTGAGTTGGTAGGAAAAACCCTGGGGCATAGTAATAGTATGATAGGACGAGATTTTCCCGTAGCCGGGAGTCGTCCCGTAGTTGAACCAGACCTGTACCGACGGCAAATTGCCGATGGAGCTGACAAAACCGTTTAAGGTGCCCATATTGGTGCCGACGCCGCTGGCCGGGTTGGTCGAGATGTTCACCGGGACCGAGCCGCCGGTGCGGAAGACGCTGTACTGGCCGAAACTCTGGTTCCCGTTGCCGATAGCTACTGCGCGGTAATAATAGGTAAAGCCAGGCTGCAGCCCGCCGACATTGAAGCTGAAGTTGCCCGGCGCGCTCATATTCTGCTGGGGTGTCGAGTTGCCGAAAGTGGTGTCGGTCCCATACTCGAACCACGCGTAGACATTGGGGCTGGAACCTGTCGAGGTCAGGACCCCGTTCAAGGTCGCCGAACTGGGCCCGATGTTGCCGGCAGACGACGTGCTGACCTTGGTGCCGGAGGAGAAGCTGGTGGTAAATACGGCATCGAAACCATTCACCGTAACGCCGCCCGCTGCCGAGGGCGCCGCCAGTGCCTGGAAGTGATAGACGGTGCCGGGATTGAGTCCCTGCAGCGTGCTGCTGAAAGTGCCGGGACTATACTGAGTCTGCACTCCGGTAGTCTGACCGTAACCGGTGGTTGTGCCCCATTCGAACCATACGTAAGCGTCCCCGAAGTCGCCAAGTGAATTGAGATACCCGTTGATGTTAGCCGATGTGCTGGTTACACCGGTCTGCGCTCCCGTGCTTACGGAAAGCGTGCCGCCGCCTGAGGTGTAAAAAGTGCTTGTATCGCCGTATGCAGGAGCCACGCCGATAACATCGGGTTGGCCGACCGCCTGGAAATAGTATGTTGTATTGGGGGCCAGCCCGGATACGGGTATACTGAAGGAGCCGGGTCCGTACATTACCTGTGACCCGGTAGTATTTTGCATGGAAGCGAAATTACCCCATTTGAAAAATACGGTGACGGTATTATAGGGGCCCATGCCCGACAGGTAGCCCCTCAGGGTGGCCGTGCTGGAAGTAACATCCGAAGCCGAGCTGGTTGAGATTACAATCGGCGCTGTCGGGATAGTATGCTGTGTGGTGAAGTCCACCCAGGCGCCTTCGGCCCGCTGGCCTCCCAGCAGATTTGAGACGGCGACTGCATGGAAGGAATATGAAGTGCCTGAGGAGAGCCCGGAGATCCCGATACTAAAGCTGCCCGGCCCGGTCATGGTTTGCCGTGAGGTGGACTGACCGTTCGATGTCTCGAAAAAGACGTCTACGGTGCTGTAAGGCCCTATCGATCCCAGGTACCCGTTGAGTACTGCAGAGGACTCGGTAACACTGGTGGCGCCGGATGTGGAAACGGCGATGCTTTGTTCTCCGATGGGCCCGGGCATAGGTTCGTCCTGGGCAAGGGCGGGCGCTGCTGTAAGCGTAAGAAGGATTAATGCGCCAAACGAAGCAGCCAACCTGTACAACATATTGTCCTCCGCAGTTAATAATGTGCCTTTTTAAACCACTGTTCGCAGGTTCTCGTCCGGTCAAGCTATGGTATTATTGTGCCTTGAACCAGGTTTTATTTCAATGGGGTCCTACATTCGGAATCCATGATACCTCAAGGTGGCTTTTGAGTGTCAATAACCTTTTAGTACCATTACCCGAACCAGGCGGAGGCCTCGAAATTGTACTTGATTGTGAAGCGGTGCTAAAATTTGTCGAAATGCGGTTCGCAGTCGCCGTTTATACGGCCTCCATATAAATAACAGCTAAGGAATCCCAAATGAAAATATTTACTTTTAACAGCAGATTTGTATCCCTTTGGGCGATCCTGCTGGTTGCGTGCCTGCTGGTAATTTCCGTAGCCGGCTGCCAGCCGGCTACGCAGGGTTACAAGGGCGATCCGGAGGCCGTCCAGTTCAATGAGACCGGCATGAAATATTATAACGCGGGATCATACAACTTGGCGCTTATTAATTTCGGTAAGGCTATCAAGATCGACCCCGGCAACCCGGCGATCTGGTTCAATAACGGCCAGGCGCTGGATGCTATGCAAAAATACACCGAGGCCCAGGATTCCTATGACCAGGCTATCAAACTGGACCCCAACTTCTCCGATGCCTGGGGCAATAAAGCGCTTTCCTATTACGATCAGGAACAGTATGACCAGGCGCTGGACAGCATCAATAAAGCTATAAATATACACAGTAATGTTTCGAATTATTGGAATACCAAGGGGCTTATCCTGTACATGCAGAATAAGTTCAATGAGTCCGTAGACAGCTTGCAGAAAGCCGCTTCTATGGACCCCGGCAACGAGGATATCTGGACCATGCTGGCCAATGCCCAGGTAAGCGCTAAAAAATATGATGATGCCATAACTTCCTGTGACAAAGCGCTTTCGATTGATCAGGCTAATGCGCAGGCCTGGGGCTACAGGGCCAAAGCTCTTTACGAGTTGAGAAGATATGACGAAGCCCTGATAGCATTCGATAAGGGGTTGGCCATCCAGCCGAATAATCCGGCCCTGTGGTACAGCAAAGGGCTAACGCTTGAGGATATGAAGCGCAACGACGAAGCTGAAAAATGCTACGATAAAGCCAGGTCGCTGGGCTACCAGTTCTAATTTGCACAGGCCTCGTTCACTATCATTTTTTCTTCTTGTCGTGTTACCCTATTAATGGAGGTCTCATGAGAGCAGGCGATTCCGCAGGACGTTATACAACTGAAAAAAATATGCATACGGATTCATATGAGCTGCATGCAGCCGAAGAGAACGGCAGGAGAAAGCCGGATATCGATATCAGGGACATGGGGGTGGATGACATACCGGCGGTTTTCCACCTGGGCGAGAAGGTCTTTACAGCAGATAAAACCCCGACACTCTACCGAACATGGGATGAGTTCGAAGTGGTTTCCATGTTCAATGCCGATACCGACTACTGTTTCGTGGCTGAGCTGGAGGGGCAGATCATAGGCTTTGCGCTGGGCAACATTGTGGAAAAAAAGAGATCGGCCTGGAAATACGGCTATATCGTGTGGCTGGTCGTGTCGCCCGCATTTCAGAGGATGGGCGTCGCCAGCAGGCTTTTCAATAAGCTTACTGATAAAATGGTCGAGGACGGTGTGCGCCTGTTTCTGGTGGATACCGAAGCCGATAACCATCCTGCGATTGAATTCTTCGGCTCCAAGGGGTTCGGCAATACCCAGCAGCATATGTATATGACGTATAACCCGGCCAACGTAGAGCAACAGAAGGAAAAGAAGCGTGGTTCGAGAGGCAAGAAAAATGGGAACGACCACAGGCGCAACGGCTGAAGTCCAGCCTGAGCGGCTCAAAAAGCTGCTCAAGGATATGGTGGATATCTACAGCCCGTCCGGCAAGGAGGAGGAGATCCTCCAGTTCACCGAGGACTACCTCAAGGCTGCCGGGCTGAAAGTTAAAAGGCAGACCGTCGATGAGAACCGCTATAACATCGTGGTGCTGCCCCCCAAGACCGATGAGGTTGACCTTTGCTTCGTGGGCCATCTCGACACCGTGACGGCCCATGACCTGGACGATTTTGGTTTTTATGAGGAGGAGGAAAAGGTCTTCGGCCTGGGCAGCTCGGATATGAAAGCCGGCTGTGCGGCTATGATCGAAGCCTTTACCGTCCTTGCCCAGAAAATGCCCCGCTTCCCCTCGGTAGGGCTGGCGTTGGTGGTGGGGGAAGAGGAGGAGAGCGACGGCGCTAAAACGCTGGTGCGTGAATACCGTTTTCCCTGGGCGGTAGTCGCCGAGCCGACCAATATGATCCCCTGCCTCGGCCACTATGGCTACCTGGAGGTGCTCCTGCGCACACGCGGCAAGAAAGCCCATTCGTCTATGCCCGAGTTGGGACAGAACGCTATCGAGAGCATGCTTAAACTGCTGCTGGATGTAACGGGATATGCAACCTCAGTATCCAGCGGGCTGGTTTACAATATTCGGCAGCTTTCGGGATTTCCTGGAGGCTTCGTGGTCCCGGATACCTGTGAAGCCTGGCTCGACCTCCATTTGCCTCCCGATTCCCGTATGGATGTGCTCAAGGCGGAGTTGGAGGAGCTGGTGGAGAATGCAGGCAGGGAGATAAAGGCGCTGGACGCTTATATAAGATTTGAAAATACGCAGTCAGGATACCGCATTTCCCAGGAGAGGCCGCTGGTGCGCAGGCTGCGCGAGGTATGCAAAGCCATGAAAATCGCCTGGGAGACGCAGGACTTCCGCAGCCACTCGGACGGGAATGTGCTGTGGGGAGCAGGCGTCGACCCCATAATATTTGGGCCCGGCCGGCTGGAAACGGCTCACACGCCGGAGGAGTCGGTCAACTTCAACCAGGTAGTACAGGCGGCGCAGCTATACCTTAGCTTTGCCCAGGCGCTGTGATTTGTGGTAGTGATAAAAGTCATTAGCTATCTTAATTCCTGCATCTCAAGGCACTCAAAGGCATCAGGACAACCAGAGATAACCTGAAAGAAGCCATCGGCGGCGAGACCTACGAGTTTACCAGCATGTATCCCGGCATGCTTGATACTGCCAAAGCTGAAGGTAACAAGGATGCCGAGATCAGCTTCTGGCGCGCCAACGAGGTTGAGAAGGTACACGCCGCACTGTATCAGGGTTTGATGGATACTTTGGGCAAAGGCCAGGAAAACTATTCGTATTATGTTTGCCCGGTTTGCGGTTACACGGTGGGGAAGGATGTGCCCGACTTATGCCCGGTCTGCGCCACCAAGGGCAAGCTGTTCAAGAAAATAGATTAAGCTCAAAACCCAAAATATATTGAATTTAAAATTTTGGGTTTGTTTAGTATTTAGGGTTTGGAGTTATCCGCACCAATCTTTCGGCAGGTTTAAGCTTGTATCTTTTCAAAGAGATACGTACCTACACCCAGGAATATCACAGCGACGATAACGATAACCATCATGTCCATGCCTATTCCGAAGCTGCCACTACCGCCCAGCGCCGAGCGTATACCATCGACGCCATAGGTAAGTGGATCAAATCTCGTGATCACCTCCAGCGCAGTCGGCAAACCCTGCAGCGGAAATAGCGCACCCGAAAGGAAAAAAATCGGCATAACCATGAAGTTCATTATCAACTGGAATCCCTGCATATCTTCAATTATTGATGCTATGGCAACACCCAGAGATGTAAAGAGTAGTGCAATGAGAATTATGAACAACAAGGCAATGGGCAGCATAAGCGGGTCGGATATTTTAAAACCTACAAAGAGGGCGAGTACAAAAACAATCACTCCCTGGATGGATGCAACCGTCGCCCCTCCCACCGTCTTGCCGAGCATGATTTGCCACCTGGGAACCGGGGCCACCATCGTCTCCTTGAGGAATCCGAACTGCTTGTCCCAAATGAGGTCGATACCGGAAAAAATAGCGGTGAAGAGAACGCTCATCATGATTATTCCGGATGTCAGGAACTGGATGTAGTTTCCCTGCCCCGCCTGCTGAAAAATAGATCCGAAGCCGAATCCAAAAACCAATAAAAACAATAATGGCTGACCTAGCGAACCGATAATGCGCGATTTAGCGCGAAAATACTTTTTTACTTGCCTGAGCCAGAGAATATATATTGTACTCATGAATGGTACCTCCAAATATGGTGTGTTGATCTTAAACGGAGACTAAACATTGTGCTCATTAGTTTCGCCCCATCATCCTGCCCATTAATCTCATCCTGTCACTGCCATTTACCTGCTCTTCCCTGATAACACTCCCTGTAAGCGCAATGTAGGCCTCCTCCAATGTATGTGTTTTCGTTTTTTCTTCCAGTTCGGCAGCGCTGCCTATAGCTACGATTCTTCCCCGGTCAATGATGGCTATCCGCTGGGCTACTTTCTCTGCTTCTTCCATATAGTGCGTTGAAAAGAAAATAGTCATACCCTCCTTCCGGTTAATCTCCAATAAGTAGTTCCATATATGGTTTCTTGTTTGAGGATCCAGCCCGAGAGTGGGCTCATCCAGGAATATGATCTTAGGATGATGTAGCAATCCCCTGGCCATTTCCAATCTACGTTTCATACCGCCTGAAAAGGTTTTGACCATATCATTTTTACGATCCCAGAGCTCTACAAAGCGCAGCAGCTCCTCTATCCTCTTCTTCCTGATATCCACAGGTATCTTGAATAACACAGCATGATACTGCAGGTTTTCCAGCGCGGTCATGTCGATATCCAGGCTGGGGTCCTGAAAGACTATACCGAAGGACTTTCTTACGGCGTTTTTATTATTTTTAGGATCATGGCCGTTGATTGTCACGCGCCCATTTGTTGGCTCAAGCAAGGTGGTAAGCATTTTTATGGTAGTAGACTTGCCCGCTCCGTTGGGGCCTAAAAATGCAAAGATTTCGCCTTTCTTAACATCAAAAGAGATATTGTCAACCGCCACGAAATCCTTAAACCGCTTGGTCAGTCCAGAGATAGAAATAATATTTATATCATTTAGATTAGAAACCATGTGTTTTCTCCTTATATAGATAAGATCCGGCTGGACTGCACCCACCATAAATGTCTTTTGAAGATCAAACTTCCCCGACAATTTATGACCTCTTTTTACATTGGTGTTTGTATAGGCACAGTATATCCCAGAAGTTTCGCACATCGCTAAATTTAGACTTTAACTTTAGACTTTTTCGTCGCTCATGATATCCAGGTAGATATCTTCCAACGCCGATTGCCTGATAGCCAGGTCAACCAGCGCCCAGTCGTTATCCGATATCTTGCGCAGCAATTCAGCCATCTGCTCGATGTTGGAGGTCTTGACGCTGTAGTTGCCGTCCTTGCGGGGATAATCGAGGTTGAATTCCGACTTGAAAACAATCTCGAACTCACGCCGCCCCATGCTCTTACGTAGATTATCCATGGTATCGAACACTATCAGCTTGCCGCGCTTTAAGATGGCCACACGGTCGCAAATATATTCGACGTGGAAGAGGTTGTGGGCGCTGAGAATGATGGTCTTGCCCTCTTGCGGCAACTTTTTCAGGTAGTCGATGATGAAGAAGGATGTCAGGGGGTCCAGGCCTGAGTTAGGCTCGTCCAGTATCAATAGGTCAGGATCGTGTATCAGGGTGCGGGCAATGGATACTTTGCGTTTCATGCCCTTGGACATCTCGCCTATAACCTTTTTACCCGCCTCCAGCCTGAGCGAATCAAGCAGCGCCTCGCCGCGCTCGGCCGCCTTTTTGCGGGGCATTCCGTAGATATCAGCGAAGAATCCCAGGTATTCCTGGGCAGTCATGTTTTCATACAGAGGGTTTTCCTCCGGCAGGTAGCCCAGGTACTTCTTTATTTTAAGCCCGTTTTTCTGGATGTCCTGCCCCATGACAGTTAAGGAACCCGCCGTGGGGTTGATCAACCCCACCATCATTTTAAGGGTGGTAGTCTTGCCCGCGCCGTTGTGCCCGATGATACCCACGATCTCGCCGCGGTTTACGGCCAGATCGAGCTCATCTACAGCGGCGAAGCTGCCGTAGTATTTGGAGATTTTATCCAGCTTGACGATCGTTTCTCGCATTATCTAACCGATCGAGTATAAAATATCAGGCAATGCGCAATGTTCTGATTATAGCAGGTCGGGAGATAATGCGCCTGCGGGCCCGCTTCAGCGGCAAGATGATCACCGCTGTGCTCATACTGGCGGCCTGTGCAGCCGGCGTCTCATTCATGGTTTTCCAGCAGGGTATGGTGCTGGCCAAAGACTTCTACATCATAGGGGTTTCCCCCAATGCGCCGCTTTTGGATGACCAGCGTTTCCACATCATCCAGGTTCCCACTGCCGATAGCGCCCGGGCACTAAAAGACAAGCAGATAGATGTTTATCTCACCGGCGCGTCGCTTTATTACCGCAACGATGACCGCTCGCAGTATGCCGCGGGCGCACTGAAGACTTACCTGGAAAAACATGAGCTTGCCCGGCTGGCCGATGATTACCCGCTGAACCAGGCCTTCCCTTTGAGGGTGGAGATCAACTACCTCCAGGCGCCCGCCAAAGATATCAGTTCAGCTTCGCCTATGACGCTGGCCGATATCTTAAGCAAGGCCGCCAAAGAGAATGCAGCCGCTTCACCTTCCCCTGCAGGCGATATAAACGAAAGCGCGGGCTCTCAGCCTTTGCCTCCCGGGGAAGCCGTCCCCAACGAGACTGATGATATGGTCAGACAGCAGCTCCAGGGACTGCAGAGCACCAGGCTTATTCCGGAGTTTAAGGCCCAGTTCGCCGACCAGGGGGAGGTAATAGTGCCCTCGCTGATGAGCCCGCCCATCCCCCTGGCCCAGGTGATGCTGGCCTTCGCCTATATACTGCCCATCTTTTTCATCAGCATCTTTTTCACCAGCGGCTTTCTCGAAGAGAAGATGGGCCGCAAACTCAATGTCCTGCTCTCCGCCCCCGTTACCCCCTTCCAGATCATTATAGGCAAGATGCTGCCCTACATAGGCTATTCCCTGCTTGTCGTGATACTCATAACGCTGGCGCTGCACGGCAACTTGCTGCTGGCCCTGGCCATTTTTTTCCCGGTCATACTTTTCATCTTCGCTATTTATTTAGGCGTGGCCCTGCAATACCGGACCTTCAAAGACCAGACCTTTTTCTCGCTGGTGGCTGTAACAGGCATAACCGGCTACCTGGTCTTCCCGGCCATGTTCGTGGGGATCAACGATTTGAGCTATGTGTCGCCGCTCACGCTGGCCGTGCAGATGTACCGCGGAGTCGATATTACGCCTTACCAGTACATGCTCTCCACGGTACCCATGCTGCTCATCTTCGTGCTGGCTGTGACGGTGGGCACGCGTGTCTTCAACGAAGAGTACTTGCTTAGCTTCCGGCCACTGCATGTCAAAATACGCGATGCAATCTACTACGCCATGGACAAGAGCCACCTGGTGATATCGGCGGCAATCTTCGCCCTGCTCTTGATCCCGGTGGTCTTCATGGTGGAGATGGGCGTAATCACCATATCCTTCAACCTGCCCAAAGCCCTGGCCCTGGGCTTCAGCCTCTTCATCTGCGTGGTTATCGAGGAAATCGCCAAGTCACTAACCGTGGCGGTCACCATCGAGCATAAGTTGGTAAAACGCTGGTTCCAGGTGCTGACCCTGGCGCTGGTCTCGGCCGCTTTCTTCTTTATCGGTGAAAAGCTTTTGCTCTTCATGTCCCTTAAGGTGATATCGGAGTCGCTATTCACCACGGCTGTGTTCGCCGGCAATATGCTCTGGATCCCGCTCCTGGTACACATGGGTTGCACCTCGGCCGTGTGCCTCATAACCTGGAAAACGGGCCTCAGGGGCTACCCCCTGGCGGTGCTGGCCGGTTCCCTCATGCACGGCCTTTATAATCTGTCGTTGGTTGGGGTGTTTAAATGAGGGGCTTCCTGGCCATGATCTGGCGTGAGATGAAGGCGCTGCGCAAGGAAAAGACCATCGTGTTTGCCATCCTCATCCAGCTTTTCATCGCTTCTTTCTCGTCGGTCATACTGCTGGGTATCATGGTCTACTATGATCCCGGTTCCATAGGGCAGAGCTCGCAGGCGAGCCTGGACGTGGGTGTGATCGGAAACCATAACAGCATGTTCATTAAGTACCTGGTGGACCGCAATTACCGTGTGCGGATTTACGATAATGCTACCCGTGCCGAAGCGGCCTTCAAAGCGGGCCGGCTGGATGCCATAGTAATCCTGTCCGATTCGGATAAAGGCGTGGTGAATATGAAGCTGGTACTGCCGGACATGGACGCCCAGGCCACGCTGGCGCTGATGCTGCTCAAGGACCCCATGACGCGCTATGAAAACTTCCTTCGCGACCAGGAAGGCGTGACGCTCAGGTACAATGACGTCCAGGGCAAACCCTTCACTACCTACGAGTTCCTGTATACGCTCATTATACCTATTTTGATGTTCTTCCCGGCTTTCATTGCGGGCAGCATGGTTATCGATTCAATCTCGGAGGAGGTGGAGAACAAGACGCTGGATACGCTGCTTTCAGCGCCTGTTTCTATAAACTACATTACCGGCGCCAAGATCATAGCCTCGCTTGCAGTAGGGGCCTTTCAGTGCATATTGTGGATCGTGCTACTGGGCTTCAACGGCTTCACCATACAGAATGCCGGTTGGATACTGTTGCTGTCGGTCATGATTACGGGTATAGTTGCCATCCTGGCGCTGATGGTGGCGCTGGTCTTCCGCGACCGGGAGAGATCGCAGTTCATCTATTCGCTGATGATACTGGTGCTGTTTGCTCTGACTTATTTCATCAGCCCCTCGCCCTTTGCCCTGGTATCCCGCCTGGCCACCGGAGATCCGTATACGGGGGCGGTTCAATTACTTACGTATGCGGCAATACTGGTTGTCCTGGTTGCAGTTACTCCCTTTGTAACCCGGAAACTGACGAGCAACTGAATAAATTCCAAGCTCCAAACAATTTTTAAAATTCTAAATTCTAAACAAGTTCAAAATAGGAAGCTCAAAGTATTTGAATTTAGTGTTTTGGGTTTATTATTGTCATTGCGAGGCACATCGTGCCGTGACAATCCTATAATCGAAGGCTGAAGCCCCTTTTAGGATTTAGGGTTTGGTGTTTAGGATTTTTTAATCTAATCCGGTAGTTGAAACGTGTTGACAGATTCTACATATTGGTCTAAAGTACGGAAAAATTATCCCTGGATATCCCGCCTGGGCGGAGCGTGGCTGAAGGAGACGTGAAGAGAATGTCCCCAATTTTATCCAAGACCAGCTTCCTGTACGGCCTGCAGTGCCCCAAGTATCTCTGGACCCAGTTGCACGACCAGAAAAGCATCCCGCGGGTCGATGCCGCCATGCAGTTTATCTTCGACCAGGGTCATGAGGTCGGCGATCTGGCCAGAAAGCTTTTTCCCGACGGCATCAATATACCCGTAGACGACTTTGGGGCCAATACACGGGTCACCAGGGAGAATTTGGGTGGGGACAAACCGCTCTTCGAGGCCGGGATCTCTGCCGGCAACCTCTATTGCCGCCTGGACATACTTAATCCCACCGGCGACGGCACCTGGGACATCATTGAGGTCAAGAGCGCGACCAGCGTTAAGGACGTTAATATCTGGGATGTAGCCTTTCAGAGGCTATGCTGCGAGACCGCCGGCCTGAAAATCAACCACTGCAAGGTAGCCTACATCAATACCCGCTATGTCAGGCACGGTGAGATAGAGCCGCACCAGCTTTTCATCATTGAGGACATTACCGGCAGGGTCAACGAGTTCAGCGACACGCTAAAAGATAAAGTAAACGAGATACTGGATGTTATGGGTAGGACGCAATGCCCGAAGGCGGATATCGGGCCCCATTGCAGCGCTCCTTACGAATGTCCGCTTCAGGAGGTATGCTGGGCTTTCCTGCCGGAGCACAGCATCTTCGACCTTTACTGGGGCGGCAAAAAACGCTATGAGCTGTTTGCCAGCGGTGTCGTTAATATCCTGGATATACCTGAGGGCTGCGGCCTGAACGGCAAGCAGCAGATACAGGTGAGGTGCGTGGCCAGCGGCGAGCCCCATGTGGACAGGGAGGGTATACGCAATTTTTTAGACGCGTTGGAGTATCCTGCGTACTATCTCGATTTCGAGACCTTCAGCACCGCCATTCCGCTCTTTGACGGCACGCATCCTTACCAGCAGATACCATTTCAATTTTCCGTGCATGTGGCCGACGGCAGAGGAGGGGAAGTGAAGCACTTCGGCTATCTTGCACAGGGCAGGGACGACCCGCGCCCGCCATTGTTTGAAGCGCTTAAAAAAGCGTTGGGTGATAAAGGAAGCATAGTAGCTTACTATGCTCCTTTCGAGAAGCAGGTGCTGTCCGAGCTGGGCCAGGCCTTCCCAGATTACAGGGAGTGGGCCGATGGCTTGCACGGCAGGATCATGGACCTGCTCAAGCCATTCAGCAGCTTCTATTACTATCATCCGGAACAGCGGGGCAGCGCCTCGCTCAAGAAAGTCCTGCCAGCGTTAACCGGCATGAGCTACGACACGCTTGCCATCAACGACGGCAAGCTGGCGGGGGTGGCTTTCATGGCGGCCACTTATGGCGACGATGATGAAGAGGAGCGGCTGAAGATCAGACGGGCCCTGGAGGAATACTGCGGACAGGACACCGGCGGAATGGTGGAGATCATCAAAAAACTAAACGAAATGACAGGCAAAGAATATCAGAACCCGCTGCCGCTATAGGGTGGTCAGCTCGTCGATAGACATCTCCTTCACATCATCATGCAGCATCAGGAACAGGTCCAGCGTATAGTCGGCATCCTTGTTGGGATCGTGCATCAATAAGGGGCCGAAATCGGGCGACTGGGCCAGCACCGGACGGTAAGCGTTCACCAGCTTTTCCATGGCTTTAAGGTCGCCGGTATCCTGAAAAATGCGCATATAATACATGCCGATGTAATAGTAGGGCGGGAATACATTGGGGTTGATTTTAACGGCCCGGTTGAAGACCTCAAAGGCTTCCTGAATCCTGTCGAGGTTATACAGGCAGATGCCCTTGTTGGTGAGAGCCATCACGTTGTCGGGCTCTTTTTCCAGTGCCTTATTGAAACAGCCGGTGGCCTCGGCGTCCTCTTCCAGCTTAAAATGGCACAGGCCTTTCTTGAAAATATCGTCGAAGGTCAGCTCGTCAGAATGGTGGGAAGCCAGCTCGACGCATTGGTCCATCGACTTGAGATATTCTTCTTCTTCGAAATAGTCATCTCTAAGTTTGCGCAGGTCGTCAATTTTCACAATTTACTCCTTAAAACGACTATAATAAACGATAACATAACGGGCGGATGCCTCCAAATATGAGTTTGTAGCAATTTCTATGATGGAAGTGATGCAGGGCGTTTATAAGATCAGCGGCATCTGGGACCAGGCCGATCTGGGAGCCAATGTGTACCTGCTGGCATTGGGTGGAGGGTTTACCCTGGTTGATGCCGGGTACCGCAACAAATACAGGCAAATATTGAAACGGATTTACAGGTTGGGTTTTACCCCGACCAGGATCCACCATATTATTGTTACTCACCATCATCCCGACCACGTCGGCGGCCTTGCCGCCCTCAAAGGGCTGACCGGGGCTAAGGTTATCGCTCATAAGTTGGATGCACCCTACATCGACGGCAGAATGCCCCAAGCCGGACCTTCGCGGCCGGGCTGGCTCAAGCGAAGATCAGGTATTTTTAGCGACATGCTGGCCACACCTCCTTGCCCTGTTGATATCGAGGTGGAAGACGGCAACGAGCTGCCGGTGGCGGGTGGAATTAAGATAATTCACACACCCGGACACACGCCGGGCAGCATCTGTATTTATCTTAAGCAAGAGCGGCTGGTCTTTACCGGCGACATACTGGCCAGGCGGCTGGGCGTCAAGCTGCCCTCAATGGTTTTCACTGCCGATGTACAACAGGAGATATCATCCATTCGCAAGCTGGCGGAGCTGGACTTTGAGACGGCCTGCTTCGGACATGGTTTCCCGCTCAGGAAGGATGCAGGCAAAATAGTGGCAAAGTTTGCAAACAAATTGAAAGTGCCCAGGCAAGCACTAAACCCCAAACCCTAAAATTCAACGTGCTTATCCCTTGACATCACGTGATTTATATGTTACAATGAGTTATATCAAATGAGGTGATGTCAAAATGGAGAAATACACTATACAAGATTTTAACAGACTTTTCCCTGACGATGATACTTGCCTCGAATGGCTACGGAAAAAGCTCTATCCCGGCAAAATCTTCTGTCCTGACTGTAAGAAACCGACCAAGTTCTATCGAATTAAAGGCCGGAAGGTATACGGCTGTGATCTTTGTGGGCATCAGTTATCACCAACTGCAAATACAATCTTTGACCATTCGCCTACTCCACTTAAGCTATGGTTCTATGCTATATATCTCATGAGTAGTACAAGGTGTGGCATTTCAGCGAAACAATTACAACGTGAGTTAGGTGTCACTTACAAAACTGCATGGCGTATGTTTCATCAAATCCGGTCAATGCTAGGCAACGGGTCTGGGCTATTAAGCGGTGAGGTCGAAATGGATGAAACGTACTTTGGTAGCCGAAAACCTGGCAAACGTGGACGCGGAGCCGCTGGCAAAACATCGGTTTTCGGGATGGTACAGCGAAAGGGTAATGTTAAGGCAATCGTTACGGGTGACCTGAAAAGAACAACTTTATACCCCATTGTAAAGGAGCACATATTACCAAAGAGCATGATCTATACTGATGAGTATTATGCTTATCGTGGCTTACCTCAAGAGGATATGGTCATAAAAGAGTGCGTCATGCTGCGAAAATTTATGTATCCGGTGATGTCCATACCAATACGATAGAGGGCTTTTGGAGTTTGCTCAAGGGCGGTATTAGTGGTGTATATAAAGCCGTAGGCAAGGAATACCTACAAAACTATGTCAATGAGTATGCTTTCAGATATAACCACAGGAAAGACGAGATTCCTATGTTTATAACGATACTGGACAGGATACGCAGTCAACAGTGCTAATATCCTGCCTTGTTGAAGGCTGCACTACATCTGACAAGATATCAATAAACGGTTTATTGGCTGTTATTGTCTGTACAACAGAACGATATGCAGTCGATACAGTTAACCTACTTGTCGGCACTGGAATAGGCACGTGGTCCTCTAGAAGACTCAGTATGTATTCATAAGTAACTTCCTTCAAACTTTTCACTGCCTCTTCGACAGTTTCACCTTGAGCCATACAGCCGATCAATTCTGGATGAGATGCAAGAAATACTTCTTTGCCGTCAACGGTTTGATCCTTTGAAATTTTTACAGTATAAGGCCATCCCATTACTGTTTTCGCTCTATCATCTAGTTGTTTTTTGTTCATTTTCCTTCTCCTGTTGCCCTAAACGGATAGCTTCATCTATAAGCTTTATTGCAGTGGTCACATATCCTATGGCAAATGATCTGTGATTTGGCAGTGTCCCACGTAGACGTTTATATTTTGTATGTTTGGCAATGCCATGGTTTCCTTCTCTGATTTCAAATCCATTCGCTAGATATATTACTTCCAAGTCGTGACGAGTGCAATTATTTGGTGACAAGCGCAACCTACTCAAAATTTTATCGGCTTCGCCCATGCCCTCTACTCCTAGCCTCCACTGGGTTTGACATCAACTAATTCAATCGGGTAGGTTGCCTTTTCATCGTTATCGACAAGAACAGAAAACGAGTAAGGGCCTGGTTTTTCAAAAACCAAGTCTCTCATCCTTAAAATAATGTTGATTTCTGGCTTGCGACCGGGAGGGGCATCTGGTACTTCAAATATCTGGGAATAATCGATAAGCATCTGGCTAGCATCGGCATTCATCAATTTGATTGTGACATTCCTTTCTTGTCCTTTTTCTGCGGCACTAGCCTGCAATACCACTACCAAAAACATCTCGGGCTGCCTAGCAGGGAATGCGGGAGAGTAAATGTCTCTGAAAATCCCCATCACATTAGGCTTGCCCCCCTCGGCAACATTGGCGTAATCCGCTACTAATATGGTTTTCGCTTCCACAATGCCCTCCCCTTTGGTAAGATATTCACTGGTAGTGTATGCCATTTACGTAATCCTGTCAATAGCAATTACGTGATGTCATGGTATAAGGGCCAAATTCAATTTATTCTTGGATTTTGAATTTAGAATTTATCGTTCTACCGAGTTCCTGAGAGCCATGAGGTTAATATGGGGGACGGTAATGGGGTAGGTGCAGCCGGGAGTGAGTATGAGCCGGCGGCCGTTCATCTGCTTTATAGCGTCGTGGCACTGCTTCTTAATATCCTCTGTGCTTTCTGTTAATAGAGTTTTAAATTGTTCAATGCCTCCCATCAGGGTGCCCTTAAATATTTTGCTTGCTTCCGCCAGGCTCGGCCAGGCCGTGCGGTCATGCCAGTTCATGGCGTGGACCGGATAATCCGCCAGCTCTTTGAACATAGGGTTTTTGCCGTGGAGGTGCATCACGTTGAACCAGCCTGCGGAGGCAGCCTCAAGCACTTTCTGGTCACCTGGACGACCGAAACGCAGGTACTCATCCACGCTCATAGCGTCGTAGCTTGCTGCGCGGGCGGACAGGAATATGCCGTCGCAACCCTCATCCATCACGGCGTGCACAAATCGTGCACAGGTCTCGGTCAGCGCCCTGATGCCGCGCTCGACGCGCTCCGGCTCCCGCCTTAGATGTACCAGGCAGGTCTCATCGCCGGCCAGGTAACAGGCGGAATTGATGGGGTTGAAGATAGTGAAGATGACCGGTGTGTCTTTGTCTTTTTTATCCATGATGATGCGGAGCGCCTGCAACATACGGCCATAGGTACCTTTTTTAACGTCCAGCGGCTCGATACGGTCCCAATTCTCGATCTTCTTAACGGCGAATTCCAGATAATCGCGATCGCCCATGGAGCTGCCCCGCCAGGCATGTTTGACGCCGTAGTCGTCCACGCAAAAGGTTGAGGCCACCGGCACCTTTATAAAATCAAGATCGTAGAGCTTCTGAAAGGCCAGCGCCGCCGCCGCCAGCGTTTCCGGCTGCTGGTCTTCCTCCGGCCAATGCCTCCAGAAGCCCACCGGCACACGGTCGACCTCTTTTCCTTCCAGGGCTGCCTTAATCCTCTCTTTTTTCGTCATTCCTATCATGGTACAAATTCCCTCAAACTCTGTATTTTGAATTTTGAACTTGTTTAGAGTTTAGTGTTTAGAATTTAGAGTTTTGTTTTAGGGTATCCTCTTTTTTATCTTCCCCCACGATCCCGTGATCAAAAAACTCTCATCCATATTGTTGACCATAGTCTCCAATTTCTTCATCGGCACCGAAAATGACAGTTCGTATTTATCTACGAAGGGCCTGGCTGATATGTCGAACATCCCGATAACAGGCTTGGGGCGGTGCGATTCAGCCTGCATCAAAGGATGGTGAACGATTGAGGAGCATCCGGAACCAAAGGGTGAGATTACACCGTTGGCCTCGGCCTCATCGAAGCTGGCTAGGGTAAAGAGGCCAGCCAATACATCGGGTTTGGCAAAGAAAATGGCCACCAGCGGGTTGTCTGACTCTTCCAGCATATCCCAGCGTTTAAAGACGATATAACGGCCCGGCGCCTTAAAGGGCGGCTGTTGTGCCATGATCTCCTTGACCAGTTCGGGTGACTTCTTATAGCGCTCCCCTTCCAGTTTGCCGGGTATGCCGCAGGACAGGAAATACTCGAAGTTGGGCGTTATCTGTGCGGTGAAGCCCACATATCTTTTCCCGCCGAAACAGCCTATCGACTCCACGCCGAAGGCCATGGGAGCTCCCTTCCTGGCTTTCAGCAGCGCAGCAATGATGCATCTGTTTACAGAGCCGGGCTTGACCAGGTCGGCACGTCCTTCCTCATCGGTGTAATAAAAAGTCAGGGGCAACTCGGCATTGTTGAAATACTTTTTCCATAGATCGATGAACCGCTCTTTCTCCGCTTTCTTCATGACCACTTCCTCCTTGGGGAAATTATGCTACTTTTCGGTTGAATCTCAAAGACAACGAATTGACACTCTGGTCAGCTTTACTCACATTACTCATAGCCCGTATAACTCAATCTAAATTATTGCTTTGGTCCCAGTTCTGCGTGGACTTTCTTAAGCCATTCGGTGATGGGGATTTTCTGGGGGCAGACTTCCTCACATTCGCCGCATTCGATACACCGGTCAGCCCGCTGGTCCGGTTTCATGGATATCGGGCTGTTATAGTAAAAGCGTGCCGCCCGGAGGTCATCGTACATAATGCCGTTATTGTAAAACTGGAAGACACGCGGAATATCCACCCCGCTGCTGCATGGCAGGCAATATCCGCAACCGGTGCAGGGAATGGGGCTGAGTCCCTGGAAAGCCGTTTTGACACGTTCGACCAACGCCATCTCATCCTGTGTCAGCGAGCTGGGACCACTGAGGCCTGCCGTGGCAAGGTTCTCCTTTACCTGCTCCATGCTGCTCATGCCGCTGAGCGCCAGGGATACCTCCGGGTGTTTCCAGACCCAGAGCAAGGCCCATTCGGCCGGCTGGCGCTGATGTTTTGCTCCCTCCCATATTTTGGCTATGGATGAAGGCGGCTGTTTGGCCAGGCCGCCGCCTCTCAAGGGCTCCATGACGACCACCGCCAGGCCCTTGCCCGAGGCATACTTGAGGCCCTTCTCGCCTGCCTGGAACTCAGTATCCATATAGTTATACTGGATCTGGCAAAAGGTCCAGTTGTCGTAACCGTCCACTATCTTTTTGAAGAGCTCTGATTCATCGTGGAAGGAGAATCCCAGCCGGCCAATTCGGCCTCCGGCCATGGCTTTCTCGGCCCATTGAAACACTTTGAGGTTGCACAGGTTGGGCCAGTAATCTTTATTCAGGCCGTGCAATAGATAGAAATCAATTGTATCGGTCTGCAGACGCTTTAGCTGCTCATCGAAATAGCGGTCGAAATCGGCCGCCGACCTTATAGCCCAGGAGGGCATCTTGGTGGCAAGCTTCACCTTCTGCCGGTAGCCGTCCTGCAGCGCTTTGCCGACCACTACTTCGCTTTGGCCGGCATGGTAAGGGTAAGCGGTGTCAATGTAATTAACGCCGCTATCGATGGCGTAGCGGATCATCCTGATCGCTTCGGCCTCGTCGATATCGGCCGGGTCGGGCGAAGTTTGGGGAAGGCGCATAGCGCCGAAGCCGAGGGCTGAGGCTTGCCAGGATAGTTTTTTGCCGAAGGGCCGGTACTTCATGGGTGCTTATAATGATATGCCGGTGTAGGTCAAAATTCCAAAAGCCAAAAGCCAAATTCCAATTCTCTGTTGTTGCCAGCGGTAACCGGGAATAGAATAAGAGGCAGAAATCAGAAGGCGGAAAAGTAATGGCAAGTGACAGAAAAAAGATAACGGCGGGCAAAATGGTCTATACGGCTGTGTGGATATTGATCTGGCCGGTGCTGCTGCTATGGCTGTCGGGGGATTGGCTGTGGCTGGAGGGCTGGATATTTGATGTCTGGTTCCTGGTGCTGTGCTTTACAACCATCATCAGCCTTTACGTAAAGGACCCGGCGCTGCTGGCGGAAAGGTACAAACAGCCGGGAGAAGCCGGGCAGAAGGGCTGGGATTGGTATATTGTTTACGGGCTGGTGCTGGGCTTCATAGCCTGGGCCGTGATCATGCCGCTGGATGCCAGAAGGTTCGCCTGGACCGCAGGTTTCCCCTTCTGGGTGAAGGCTGTGGGGGTGGTGGGGATGGTGCTCTCCTTCATACTTTTCTACAGAGCATTGATGGAGAACACCTTCGCCTCGCCACTGGTGAGGATACAGGCGGAGCGCAGACAGCAGGTAATTTCCAGTGGGACTTACGGCCTGGTGCGGCATCCTTTGTACCTGGCAGGGATATTGATGTTCCTGGGGGTGCCGCTGCTGCTCGGCTCCTTATATGGTCTGTTTATCGGTATATTGATGCTTGTCCTGCTGGCATTCAGGATAGCCGGTGAAGAGAAGATGCTGGTCAACGAGCTGGAAGGCTATGCCGATTACAGGAAGAAGGTTAAATACCGGCTCATCCCTTTTATCTGGTAGACCACTTATGTTCGCGCATTAATTATGTGCAGAACGACCTCGGCAAAGCCGTCGCCCGCCCCATGATCGCTGATATACCTGGCAGACTTGCGGAGCTTCTTTTCATCCATTTCAGGGAGGTCGGTGTTAGGAATAAGAACACTATATGTGAACAGTTTGAAGAGGGAAAGGTCCGTCATGGAATCACCTACCACCAGTACCTCTTCCGGCCTCATCTTTGGCACATCCATCAACCGCAACAGCCTTTTCAGTGTTTTTCCCTTGTCTATACCTTTCTGCATGAGGTGCAGGATATAAGTGGAATCCAGCACCTGAACTTCCCCGACGCACTTTTTGAGATCTTCGATAGCTATCCCTTCGGCCCGGCAAACTATGTCGATCATCCTCTCAGCGTTGTCTTCCCTCTCAGTGATGCGGCCCGGATACCTGGATTTGAGTTTATCCAGCGCTTCAACTGCAGGCTGACGTGAATAGCCTAAGTCCACTAAACCGCTTTTATAATTCATCCTGGCGACAGCGCCGTTTTCCGCGATCAGCGGTCCGCCGATGTCCAGGTCGGCGGCCATAGCTACCAGCATGGGGTCGGTGCGGCCCGAGACCAGTCCTACCGTAATACGATGCTCTTTTAAATTATGCATGGCATTAGCGACAGCAGGGCTGAGCTGATCGCCGCCGTTGTTGAGCGTGCCGTCCACGTCGGTCATAATGAGCTTTATGCGGAGGGCTGTTTGACGCGTGATCCCGGTGTATGGTTGTATCATTGGGATAAGTTTAACAAATATTAAGGTCTTGAGGTTTATCTCCCGGAGCTGGTTCAGGCCCTGGCTTTGTCGCCGCTCAGCTTGTAGCTGTTGCGGCCATGCTCCTTGGTATAGTACATGGCGGCATCCGCCGCTTTGAGCAGCTCTTCGATATTGGAACCGTCCCGGGGAAAGACGGCTATGCCGATGCTGGGAGTCACCTGTAGCTCTTGACCATCCACTATGGACGGATCCTGGAAAGCCGAGAGTATTTTCTGTGCTGTTTTAAGGACATCTTTGATATTGGTAAACTCCGGGATCAACACGACGAACTCGTCGCCGCCCAGCCGGGCCACGGTGTCACTTTTACGCACGAGAGCGGTTAATCGATCGGCCATGGCTTTAAGGAGTTCGTCGCCGGCGGCGTGGCCCAAGCTATCATTGATAGTCTTGAAATGATCCAGGTCGAGTTCCATGATAGCCAGCTTTCTCTTGTTGCGCTGGGCCTGCGCGCAGGCAACATTGAAGCGGTCATACAATAGTAGCCTGTTAGGCAGGCCGGTCAGCGCATCGTGCATGGCTATAATAGCCAGCTTACTTTGCAACTCCATGCGTTCGGTTACATCGCGGCCCACGCAGCGGAAGCCGATAATCTTCCCATGGTCATCCTTTTGCGGCGATATCGAAATCTCGGCAAATTCAGTCACACCATCCTTTCGAGTCAGCCTGAAGGTCAGGCCCTTATGCGGTTCGCCGGTTTCACGAACTCGGACGAACTGCGCCAAAATATCATTTATTTCATCCAGTATGGTAATAGAACGGAAGTTCGCTCCGACTACCTCTTCCTTTGTAACACGCAGGACCCTGCACAAGGCATTATTCACGAAAGTAAAATTGCCCGCCAGGTCCAACTCAAAATAGGAATCGTTTATCTCCTCCAATATGGTGCGGAATTTCTTCTCAGATTCCGTTACCATTTTCTGTAGCCTTTTGACTTCAGTGATATCGAACAGGGTGGTCCTGCTCATAAGGAAATTCCCCGCTTCATCCTTTAGGGCTGTGGCGTTTACCAGGGTGGGGAAAATGGTGCCGTCTTTACGTACCAGTTCAAATTCCAGGTCCTTGATCCATCCGCGCTCCTTGAAAACAGGGAAATTTCTAAGGAACACTTTACGGCTCTCATCTGTGAGGAAATCAATGAATTTTTTCTTCCCGATGAGCTCGTCACGTTCATATCCCAGCCAGGCCAGCTCGGTGTCATTGACTCTCACATAGGTGCCGTCTTTATCCAGCGAGTGGTATCCCGCCGGCGCATTGTTATAGAGGTCCTGGACTCTCTCGGTGGCCTTTTGCCGCTCCTCTTCGATCTTTAGGCGCTCAGTGATATCCCTGACAAAGGCGAGCACAATTGGCTGGCCTTTAAGCTGCAAGACACTCGTGTTGATTTCTACAGGTACATGTCGGCCTCCCTTGCCAATAAGCTCTAGCTCGTCGGGACCCGTAGATTTGCCATTAATATTATCCTGTAATAACTCTGCAGCCCTGGCAAGACTATTATCAGCGACGAGATTCAACTGCAGGAAGTTCTTACCGATTAGCTCTTCACGTTTGTACCCTATTATATCCTCGCACTTAAGGTTACCGTAGAGGAAGTTACCTTCAAGATCGTTCATATATACACCGTCAGGGGCATTTTCCAGTGAATTCCTCAACTGCTCCTCGCTCTCTTTCAGCAGTTCCTCTGCTTGTTTATGCCTGGTGATATCTACAATGGCTCCTCTTACCCCTGCGATTTTATTCTGACGAATAACAGGCGTGGCGTAGATGAGTCCGATAAACGTGCTGCCATCTTTCCTAAGAAAGATATACTCATCACCGGGGATTGATGTTCCCTCGATTACCTTCCCAAAATTCTCTCCAACTCTCTGCAATTCTTCGGGTGAAAAGAACTGAAATGCGTTCATTCCCTTTTGGTAATCTTGTTCACTATACCCGAAGACTTTAAGGGCAGTTTGATTAAAGGTGACAAGCCTGGCTGCGGTATCAATTTCAAAAGTTGATATTGGCAGGAAATCGATCATCTCACGGTATTGCTTCTCGCTCTCCCTGAGCTTCTCGTCCGCCTTCTTGCGCCCCGTGATGTCTTTAATGATATGCACCGTGCCCTCGAGTTCGCCTTGCTCGCTGAATATCGGTGAGCAGGATACTTCCATGTGCATCCCCAGGAGCGGCTCGAACACTTCCTCGGTCACACCCGATTTACATGCAATCACCTGTTCGTGGGGGCAATTTGGGATGGGGACTGAAGAATTATGAACGATCTCATAACAATGCTTGCCGATAAGCTCCTCCGGCCGCACCTGAAAAGCGTCGGCATAGGCTTTGTTGACCCGTATGAGTTTGAAATCCTTGTCCTGGATGGAGACCAGGTCGGAGATGGCGTCAAAGGTGGCCTGCCATTGCTCAGACGTCCTTTTGATGATAGCTTCCGCCTTTTTGGTGGCGGTGATGTCCTGGATGGTTCCTCCTACCCGGGTTATCAGGCCGTTTTCACTGTAAGCTTTGCCCACCGCGCGTACCCAGCGATGGTTGCCCCTGGATGTGATAAAGGGCAGTTCCAGGTCGAACGGCTCGCCGAAGAGAACGGCATGCTGTACGGCCTCAGATATGATAGGGACCGCTTCTGGCGCATAGTATTTAATCCCATCGTCCGCACTTATCCGTTGTCCCGGTTCCAGCTCGTGAATGCGGTATACCTCATCGGTCCAGGTCTGCAAACGGCTCTTAACATCGAATTCCCAGCCGCCCACATTGGCCATTTTGCCGGTCTCGTTTAAGAGATCCAGGGCGTGAGACTCCTCCTCCCGCGCTTTGAATTCGCTGCGGCGGAAAGAATAGAGGCGGCCGGACGCATAGATGCCGATTATATTGGCCATGAGCAGCGCCGCCACCGAGGCGTAGATGGCTGACCCCAGAGCAGCATGGTGCAAGAGGAAGAGGTCCAGCCACTCGGCCAGCATGAACAGCATCCCGCCGGCAGTCCTGAACATCAACCTCATGGGCATGCCCAGGTAAATTATCAAGATCAAGACGACATCGATGGGGATATTCCCGATGTAGCTGGAAGGCCTGGTCAGGTTGATGGCGGTCACCAGCAGGGCACTTAAAATAAGCCAGACAAATAGATTCCAGTCGAACTTAACCGGGCTGCGGTTATTCCTGAGGTAAATAATAAGCCCGAGGAAATAAACAAGAAATATGCTTCGCAACGCTATCAGATAGTAAAAGGTCGGTGTTAACCCGAAGAGAGCATAATCGTTATAGGCGAAGGCCACCAGCAGTATAGTGAGAAAGACCATGGAAATAGAGGCTGTCCGCGTATTATCTTTAAGGTAGTACAGCCTGTACTCCCTCTCCATGCCTTCCGGCAAATATCCATCAAGCCTCGTCAGGCCCGGCCATTTCATTGCAGGAATTTCCCCTGACTTATTCTAATTTAAATCTGCCTTCCTTGAAAAGCTTCAGGCAGACATCTACCACATCGGGGTCGTAAAGTCTGCCCCTGCCGGCCGATATCTCGGCCAGTGCCTTGTTGAGCCCCATCGCCGGCCGGTAGGGACGGTGCGATGCCATGGCTTCAACTACGTCCGCCACGGCCAGGATCCTGGCCTCGATGGAAATGTCCTGGCTAGCCAGCCCGGATGGGTATCCGGAGCCGTCCAGCCTTTCATGGTGCTGCAACACGGTCTGCGCAACCTCACAGGGGAAATCCATGCCCTTTATGATGTCGTAGCCGCCCTGCGGATGGGTCTTGATTATTTCAAACTCCAGCCTGTCCAGCTTGCCGGGCTTGCTGAGGATATCCGACGGCACATAGATCTTGCCTATATCGTGGATGGTGGCAGCCATCCTGAGTCGCTCAATTTGATCGTTACTCAGTTTCATTTCCGCCGCTATGACGGAGCAAAGTGCGGCCACGTTCTTTTGATGGCCGGATGTATAGGGGTCCCTCATTTCCACTATCTTGGATAGGGTATCTATCGCGTCATTCAGCGTCTTTTTCAGCGCCATGTAACTTTTCTCCAGTTTTTCTTGTGATTGCTTGCTCTCGGTGAGGTTGTCGAAGAGGGCTACGAAGTATCCCTTTTCCGTACTGTAAGCCGAGACGGAACACCACATGCCCATGGCACTTAAAAAGGTCTCGAATCTTTCGGACTTGCCGGACAGGGATACTCTTCCGAATATTTCGAACAACTCGGGGTTTGATTCCCGTATGCCGGGGATGACCTCGCTCACCCTTTTCCCAATAATGTTTTTGAGGCCGTTCAGCTTCCCGAAGGTATCGTTTACCGAGATGAAGACAAAGTCCTGCGGCCGGTCATCCTCGAAAATCATCTGGCAGTAGACCACGCCGTTTAGCATATTCTCGAATAGTGAACGGTAACGCTCTTCGCTTTCCTGGATTTTTTCCTCATCCAGTCTGTGCTCAGTGATATCGGTAGCAAAAGTCAGCGTGGCGGGACTACCCTCCCAGTTTATACCGGCTGAGCTGATGCCCACCCATCTGATGTTGCCCTGACGGTCAATTAAACGGATAGTATAGGTTTCCTCGAACTCCTCGCCCGACAGCCGTCTTAAATACCGATCGATGACCATAGCCCTGTCATCAGGATGGACGAAGTCTACAAAGTATTGAGGCTCCCTCTCGTCGAGGCGGTAATTCACCATGGCAAAGGCTTTAGGATTGGCAAACACAACCTTCCCGTTCTGGATGACAAAGATGCCTTCAGCGGCATTATCCACCAGGGTGCGGTATCTATCTTCGCTCTTATACAGGGCTTCTTCAGCCGCTTTGCGGCCGGTGATATCTATATGCTGGATTACAGCGTTCGTGACTTTTCCATCACGATCAATTATGGGGAAAATCGTCACATCCAGGAATAGGGAGGCCTGCCTCTCAAGGGCAAGATTTTTTAGCTGTGATGTATCGTATTTGAGCTCGAACCTGGCGACCACCCCCTTATTAAACACGTTTTCCACCAGGGGCATAAAACCCTGGCTGTCAACCAGTTTATCCTTGAAAATGTTGTATTTCCCGACCACATCCTTTTCGGTGATATTTAACAGTCTGCAGCACGCCTCGTTTATTCGAATAAGACTGCCTTTATCATCGGAGACCCACGTGGGAGTGGGGCTTTGCTCGATCATGCTGTTAAGTATGGCGTCGGCTTCGGTAAGCTCCATTTCAGCCTTTTTACGTGGGCCGATATCACTATAGGTTATAACCACCCCATAGCCTTCCAGTGGTACCGGTGCGGCAGTTATGTTGATCCAGGAGATAATTCCATCCGGCTTGACAACGCCAATCTCAACATTGCGGATGATGCGTTTCTCCTTCAGAGCCCTGGTGCTGGGATATTCCTCAGACGGCATAATTGAACCGTCCGGCCGTAATATGTGCCACTCTCTGCCGTCTATTTTCCTGCAGGCCTGCTCGTCCTGTGACAGGGCCAGCAAACGCTCGGACTCCTTGTTGCTTTCCCTGATTTGCCCACTGGAGTCGGAGACTGTAACGCCGATGGGGAGCGATTCGAAGAGCACCTTATATTTTGTCTCGCTGATCTTGAGTTCTTCCTGCGTTTTTACCAAATCGGTAACCTCGTGGAAGAATTCCAGCTTGGAAATGCTGCCGTCCGGGTTCCTGAGCGGAGTATCGAAGAGGTCATAAGTCCTGCCCGTCCTGGGATTAGACCAACTCCAGCTTACCGATTTGCCCTCGAACACTTCCTTATTTACGCACCATGGGCATACTTGCTTACGGCCGTGGAAATATTTATAGCATTTCTGGTTGCCGGGTGCTCCGAACTCCCGCATGATTGCCGGGTTGACATATTCAATATCGCAATGACGGTTGACGATGTACACGCCATCGCTCATGGCGTCGAGGATTTCTTTCAAATAGTCGACGGAGTCTTTTGCTATTTCCCTCTTTATTTTTTGCATATTTCACTCTTTCTCGAACGGGCATGATATCAGCAGTGTAATAAGCTTTCAGGTTGCCAATCATCCTGCCATATTCCCTTTTTAAAAATAAAAAACCGACCATTTGCAAATGGTCGGTTTCAAATATAGCTAATTTTATCTAGAAATTAAGTTACAGCCTTCCAGTACACGGCTATTTGTAAATGATTTGTTTTCATATTTTCTACTCTTTCATGTTAGTTATATTGACATAAAATGTCAAATAAGTATAACGTACACAAAATGGGCGCGTGTTTGCTTGAATTAAGTGGAGCGCGTCAAGAAGTACGGGGCATCCCATTTTAGGAATGCATAGGGAGCGAAGGCGATGGGATCCAGTTCTGCTACAACATCGCCCTTCAACATGGTATTATCGCCCACTGCGTACGCTGCGCCGAGAATCCTGACGATCTCAACCTCCGACCATGGGTCGTAGTCGGAATGCCCTAACTCCACCTCTGCTTCACCGAGCTCCGCCAGCTTGGGACGCAGGATTACCTTTTCTCTGATAAGGCGTGGGTTATAGTCGAAGCCGCTGCCGTCCGAAGCAAAGAAATGCTTGACGTTGTAGGAAACGGTCCCTTCTTCGGAAGACGAGTTAAGAACAATATCCACAAATTCACTGGTATTGGGCGTGCCTGTTAGCTTAACGCACAGCTTGAAAAAGCACAGGCCGTGCCGTTCCAGGCTCCCCTCCATAGTACTGCCGTTTCTTTTTAGCTGGATATTGGCCATTTTCTTGGGATATCCGAACACCTCCCGGCCGCCGGCCATGGCCAGGTCACCGGTTACCGGCATGGCCAGGCAGTAATTGCCTTCAACGCCATCGTAAACAGCCCTCAGGAACAGGGCGCCCTCATAGTAGGGAGGTCCGAAGCTGGTTTTGGGATAATAGGCTACGAAGGCAGTGGCGATGGGTTTGGGGGCCGGCGCCAGCGGCGCAGGCAACAGGCGTTTAACGATTTCCGGTTTGGTCTCCCACATCACCGTCAACATTTCGGCGTCATAGAACTCGGATGTTTGGCGTGCTTCAACCAGTTTTGCCAGGTCTTCCCAGCTTTGAACAAAACCCATGTCAACCCTCCTATTGGGTATCCTTTTTGATTCGGCTTTAAATATAGTATTTCGCTAGTGGAGCCTATCATACCCTTGATAGAAATGCCAATACAACCTGATTAAACTTGTCCGGGATCTCCTTGAAGAGGGCATGCCCAATCTCCTTATATGAGGTAGCTTTGAGTTTAGATTGGAAGCCCAAAGGTGTCAAGGGATTTAGTCGACAAGGCATTATCCGGTTCATCATTGAAAATCACGGATTGATAACGTACCATTAGCCTCTGGGATTTGCCGGCGATATCGGAGCCGGAAAACTAACTTTTGGAGGCCAACAGTGGATTTCGATCTTTCTGAAAAGCATAAATTATTGCGTGACAGGGTGCGGCAGTTCGCAGCCGAAAAAGTGGCGCCGGTGGCGGATAAATTCGACCGCACCCAGCAATTTCCCCTGGACAATTTCAGGGCGATGGGCAAGTTAGGGCTGACCGGGCTGGCCATTCCAGAGGAATTCGGAGGCAGTGGGGCTGATCATTTGGCATTCGCCATAGCGGCCGAGGAGCTGTCCAGGGCCTGCGCATCGACATCGGACATATTAAATGCACACCTGGCCCTATGCACCGAGCCTATCTTCATGTACGGCAACGCGCAGCAAAGGAAAAAATTTCTGCCTGACCTGGTTAAAGCTGAGAAGGTGGGCGCTTTCGGCATCACTGAGGCTGATGCGGGAAGTGACATTGCCTCGATAAAATCAACGGCCGTCAGGCAGGGCGACCACTATGTACTAAACGGGATCAAGGTGTTCATTACCAATGGGGATGTATCAGATACAGCGGTGGTCTTCGCCAATATACCCGAACTGGGCAAGCGCGGAATGACAGCCTTTATAGTTGAGAACGGCATGACGGGATACATCAAAGGCAAGAAATACGACAAGCTTGGCATGAGGGCTGGGACAAACTGCGACCTTGTTTTCGAAAATTGCCGGGTGCCGCTGGAGAACCGGCTGGGGGAGGAAGGGCAGGGCATGGCCATCTGCCTTTCCATCCTGGATTACGGCAGGATCGGCATTGCCGCCCAGGGGGTTGGCCTGGCGCAGGCTGCACTCGATTTGGCCTCATCTTATTCTCGGGGACGTAAACAATTCGGCAGTCCCATCTGCAGCAACCAGGGCATTAGCTGGAAACTGGCCGATATTTATACGCAGCTTGAAGCTGCCAGGCTTTTGACCTATAAGGCCGCATGGCTGGCTGACCGTAAGCAGCCTTTCTCACTGTGCGCAGCTATGGCCAAGCTTACAGCTACGGAATTAGCCATGAAAGCGGCTACGGAAGGCGTTCAGATCATGGGCGGGTACGGATACATGATGGACTCTCCCATGCAGCGCTATTTCAGGGACGCCAAGCTAACTACGATATATGAGGGCACTTCTGAAGTCCAGCGCATGGTTATTTCGAGAGCGTTAACGCGTGCATAGGCGGCGATTGAAACGGTTTAGAAGACCGGATTCGCCTTGCTGAAATAGGTTAGGCTACCAGGGCAGGGGTTCTTTTCGCATCAGCGACTAATTTTGCGTGATGCTCAATTTTTTCAAGCTGGCATTTAGCCCATTTCTTAAGATAGCCGTCACTCTGATCACAAACTAATATGACTTGCAGTTCGCGCATATACACAGCGCATTCTATATCCATATTAAGGCCTCCTACCCTTTTATTCAGTATCACATAAATTCTCGGAGTACTGAAGGCCCAAAAGGATAGTAATTATGCACCATAGGTATAAATAAAAGATGTCATCGTGAGGTCAGCCGTATCTAAGCGGTCTAATATGTTCGGTAGGGTAGCGCTATTATGCGACTCTATTACAAGTACGGATTTGTTCGGGGCTGAAGCAAGTCAGGTTACTTGGACAGGGGTTTTTTCGGGTCAGCAATTAACTTTGCCTGATGCTCAATTTTTTCAAGCTGGTCTTTAGCCCATTTCTTAAGATAGCCGTCACTCTGATCGCAAGCTAATATGACTTGCAGTTCGCGCCTATGCACAACGTGTTCCGTGTACATGCTAAGGCCTCCTACTATTTCATTTAGCAGGACGCTACCTGTTTAGACTTATCTTGTCCAGTAAAACGAAAAATTTATAAATATAAATAAAGTTTATCTTACTAATGTAGTTTCTAAAGCAGTTTCTGCGGCAAGTTATCGAACTGCGTAAGTCAGTCAGCAAGACGTTCGGTTTGGGAAAACGCGCCTGGAGGGATTCGAACCCACGACCCCCGGTTCCGAAGACCGATGCTCTGGTCCGCTGAGCTACAGGCGCAGGGTTAAAAATGAAGCTAAAATTGGCCTTTCAGAGTTTTTCCGGTGAAACTAAAAACCAAAAAGCTAACGGATAGCTAACCAATTTATTTAATAGCCTCATTTTTAATCGAAGTATACTGGTTGGTAAATGCCTCGTCAAAGCTCTTGGCTGCCGCCTGCTGAAGTCCCGGCGCTACATGGCTGTAAGTATCTAGCGTCACTGATATACTGGCATGACCAAGCCTTTCCTGCACTATTTTTGGATGCACCTGCTGCTTTAGCATAATCGAGGCATGTGTGTGCCTGGCGTCATGCAATCTGATAGGTTTTAAGCCGGACTTACGCACTGTCTTGATCCAGGCATGAGTAATTGAATTTGGCAAGTATGGCGTACCATCCAAGTGACAGAAAACCAGGTCTTCCTCAGATAGCCGTGAGTTCAATGACATTCTGTCTGCGGTGCACTTGTTGCGGTGATCGCTTAGCACGTTGAAGGACGATGGCGTCAAGGCGATTGCACGCCTACCTTTAGCAGTCTTAGTGGGCCTATATATTATTTTGCCGCCATGCAAGCAATGTAAGCTACGATTTACAGATACCTGGCTCAATATGAAATCTACGTCGCTCCATCTCAGTGCTAATAACTCCGACCGCCTCATGCCAGTGAATAGCGCGGTATGGAATAGAGCGTAATACGGTGAGTTCTTCGCTTGCTCTAGGAATTGGATCATCTCACGTTCGTCCCAGGTCTGCATATCCTGACGCTGTGTCCGTGGTGCAGTTATAGCATCGGCTACATTGCGCGACAATATGCCCCAGCTAACTGCGGTACTTAATGTCTTATGCAGCAAGGTGTGGTGATGTCTAACTGTTAAGTTGCTTAGCCCAGCGGCAATTTTTTCAGCATAGTATCTCTGCAGGTGCTCCGCTTTCAGCCGGATCAGGGTAATATTGCCAAGAGCCGGAATAAGGTGCTTGTGTATTATATGTGTGTATCCCTCGAGGGAACGAGGAGAAAGGGAGGGCTGCGCGTAATCCCTCAACCATTGCTCAAGGAACTCCGCCAGCGTCGTTTTGCTGGGCATTATAAAACTGCCGGTGTCGAGTTGGTGCTGCAGCTCGGCTAAGCGCTTTTCAGCATCCTTCCTGGTTCCCTTAATGCTGATCCACTTCTGTTTGCGCTTGCCAGTCAATGGATCGCGTCCCAGGTCAAGTACGATCGTTTGACTACCTTTATACCTGCTTTTTATGTGGCCTCTCATCGTGGTTTTCTCCTTTTACCAATTTATTCTGAACGTAATCAACTAAACCCTTAGCCCACTTTCGCTGAGAAATCGTTGCATCTGGTGATCCATAAAACAATTTATGCCTGAGCTCAGGAGAAATGGGTTGCTTAGTTATTGCTTCGTAAAGGCTAATATTAAGAGGTGTCCAGTCTATTTTAGCTTTGCTTACCTCAGACATTACCTCCATAAACGAAAGGGTTTGACATTGGGAAAATAGAAGGTCGAAATCATCAATGAAACGGTACAATCGGGCTATCCATTTGGCCTCCCTGATTGTGAGGGCCCTCCCTCTCTTCTCGTGCGCGTGAAGCCATGCTTTTATTACATGGGGCAAGGAATCATCGGGGAGGGGGTTTTCTTTTAATGTGTCCCAGTCCCATAGCGTATCATCTGGTTGCGGATCGCTATGGCGTGCATCTGAAATTTTCCTCTCGATCGTGTCGTCTTTCAGATTTGCCTTGCCCAGCGCCTGTAACACCTCTTTCAGCTCAGCAACCAATGCTTTCCTTGGCCTATCGGGGAAAGCCCTTGCCTTCGCCGTTATAAGCGCCTCGCGCTCGGGATCGGCGGGCGGACGACCCCTTGGTTTTTTTACCTTAAAATCCCTTATATTACTCATATTAAACTCCTTGTAAGCGTAAATTAAAGTGCGCTAAAATTATACTAGCTAGTGGGATTTCATGCAAAAAGTAAGACGGATGCTTGGTTAATTCCAGAGGAAAAGGTTTATGCCGGATGACAGTTGTTTAACGATGTCTATCCGCGAGTTCGCCCAGGTCTGCGGCGTTTCCACAGGACTGGCCTACGAGCTTGCCAAACAAAATAGGTTACCCGTAAAGGTATTAAGGCTTGGCGACAAGAGGATGTTTCTTTCCAGACGTGCCGTGGAGGAATGGCTTTCAGGTAAGCAAGACGACAGCGAAAACGGCGATAGCACTATCGCCACATAATAAGGATATATAAGGCCCCCGTTATTGGGACACCAGTGGTTGCAGGCGGTCGCAGACCTGTTGAGCGGGTATGGCGCTGTCCCGGGCTTAAGCTAACCCCATGGCCCAATTGGTGGGGCTGCCGTATAGTTTTCCCCGTCCCTTTGAGGACATCAGAGCATAACTGGCACAGAAATGCGCCAATGAGCAATAAAAATAAATAAAAAGGAGGAACTAATATGGAAGGACAAGTACTTTATGAGATGAGGTTTAAACTGGGTATTCGTATAAGCGCACGCTACGGGCCCAGTTCATGTGATGCTAAATTTCGTTTATTTGGGGAGGTAAGTGGGCCAAGTTTACATGGAAAAGTGCATGGAGATTACTTTGCATGGGTGAAGGATATATGGGTGGACGAACCATGGAGAATTGTTACACATACCCAGGGTGAAATCATCATAGATGATTACAATAAAATCGTCATGGATGCAATAGGTTACGCAGAGCAGATTGATAATGATCGTTTGGCTGTGAAGGAATACATAAGCTACAAAACAACATCATGGGAGTTAGCCTGGCTAAATTCAACAAAAGGCATATCAGGTGGCTTCTACTATGTGAACACAGGCGAATTAAATGCCACAGCCTTTAAGGTCGACGATGCATTTAGGGATGGGAATGATTCAGCGGAGGGCATAATCCCAGGTTTAACGGGTTGGTTGCCTCTTATAGCTAGTGACGAGATTCAAAAGTGGAAGCAAGAAAACACATCAGATCACAAGGTGGAGAGAGTTAGTAAGTATCGTTACGGCCCGTACTATGCCATTAGAGAAAGGCGTGGACAACCGAATACACGTCTGGACCCTTGAGACTATCCTTTACCGTATTTGCACAGTACTCGCCCAGAGAAGGGCAGTGGCCACGCTCCGCAATTGGATAACCCTAGCTGGTAGCTCGGTGGCTCTGCCCAAGCACTAAACCCAGCTAGGGATGATACGGTGCTAAAACAGGTGCCTATTGAGGTACTTGAATAAACACCCATGCTAAAATACAGCCTTAATATACCCTCTTCAGGGCAGTGGTGAGTAAATGCAGCCTGAATGGATACCCATAACTAAATACGAATACAGCCTTAATTAGCCCATCTGAGGCAAGGGGGTGAGTGGATGCAGCATGAAGTAGAGAAAGCCTGGGGTTACTGGTTAAATCAGTATGGGTGGGATTGGTTTGTTACCCTCACATTTAAGCACCCAGTAACCAAAAGGCAAGCTTTTAAAAGGTTTAACCGTTGGAAGGTTCAACTTAAAAAGGCTTCGGGTAGCCGTATTCACTATATTATGGTAATGGAAGACCATAAATATCGAGGTTCTATTCCCCACCTCCATCTTCTTCTCTCCGGCGTGAATGGGGAAAACCAGCATGAGTGGCAGCGACAGTGGTGCCTCACCAATGGCCTCAGCAAAATAAAGAGGTATAACCCCAAGTTGGGGGCCAGCTATTACATTGGGGAAAAGCTGGCAAATGAGGATGCAGAGGTTATATTCAGCAAAGGGTTCAGGCGAGTGACTTCCTAGCGTTTTTTCCGCTTGTATGGGCCCAAGGCCAGGTTTTCCTCTGCCTGGCCAGGCCCACCCATAATGTATAAAAATGTAAAGTTTTGTAAAGCGAATTATTTATCCTGGCAAAAGCAGTGGCTCTCAGCCAAGCGGAGAGTGGGTTGGGATAACAGGGCTGAGGCCAGCATATCTGCACGTGCTTTTGGGTGAGAGAGGATGAAAGTACCGGCATCTTTGTCATCAGCCATTGCCCGAGCGCTCTCCTCTAGATCAGATAGGTGGCCGGTATGTCCATTTGATTAGCTTCTTGCGCTCGTCTTCTGATATATTGCTTATAGAGATGACTCAATATCCTCATAAGCAAGCTAGGCAAAGGAGATGGTTGCAGGTAGGTAACTTCTATGTGCCAGAAGCTGCTGTGCAGAAGTTCGGCGCTACAACGAGTCTGCCAATAGCAGTGCCGATAACTGCAGAGGAGCTTTTTGGTAGGAAGGGCACGGAGGAGAGTGCTGTCAGCTTGAGCAAAGAGATATTTTGGAAAGACTGTGTCATCATTGCCTCGAAGTTGGGAGCCGCCTTGGAGAGAGGCGAGGCAAACGAGGTCGCCCTTCAGATAATGCTGGCCCGGGAAATGTTTAAGGGGGACAAGCTAAAACAGGCGGTAACACTCCTCACATCACGTTACCAATCTTCAGAGCGCAACCTCTTCAACTGTTGGCAGCTTCTTACCCTGGTCAAGCTGGCTCTTCTTTACGGGTCTCAGGATGAGAGCCAGTGCCTCCCCAGCGAATCGAAACAGCTGGCACTTGCAGAGTGTCTACTTAACATCAATGAGCTCATAGGTCTCGGCACTGGTGCCGATAAACTGGACGATGAGGGACAACTAAACGAAGCTATTATCAGAGTCGGAGCTTTTTTCAATAGAGACCAGTCACGTTATCTTCTCCCCAGGTACTACGAACTGCTGCTCAAACTGCCCAAGGACCCGATATTAAGGGGCTCGCCAGACTACGTGGATGTGGAGGCGGCCTTCCGAAGTGTCGCCGGATTTGATCTCATCTTGTTCCTCGCGCTCGGCCTAAGCGTGTACAGTCACTATTACACTATCACTAACTTTGATACAAGTACGTTTGTCTTGGATAGGTCTACCTGCTTCAACAAGACGACGGTGGCGGAAGAGGATGCTGGCAAAATGCTTGACCTCATTTCGACGACGAAGCAGGATTTCCAGGCAGCACACGTTGCCAAATACGGCTCGGATGCACTGGCTAACTACTTTGACTTTACCTATCTGCGGCACAAACCCCTGGTCAAATTAGACGATAAGGTACTTGTGCCCGCAGACGTAGAGTTTTTGGTTGAGAGGATCACTACGGGAATATACTGGGATATATGTGACGCGCTTGGGGAGCCGGACAGGAAAAGGTTTATGAGATTCTTTGGAGTGGTCTTTCAGAAATATTTGGAGCAACTGTTTAAACGCGCGTACCCCGAATCATCGGCATTGGTGCCGCGGTCATTCTATGACACGCCTTATGACACGCCGTACGGTGCCAGACGAGCATCTGATGTAGTCCTATTCTACCCCCAGCAGGCTGTATTTATAGAGGCAACTGTCGGAAGGCTGAGGATGGAGAAGACGATGGTAACGGGAGACCTCATCGGCTTCAGCGAGGACATTGATAGCAAGGTTGTCACTGCAGCTAAACAACTCCACAGGGTGATACTTGATTTTATAAACGGCAATCTTATATTTCCGGGTTGGAACGCAGACAGCATCAGGCGATACTATCCGGTCATAGTAACGGTGTCACCACTTCCCCTTCTGCTTACGACATACGATAAGGTGAGAGAGGCAGTATCGCGCAGAGGCTACCTAATCTCTAGCAACATAGCCGAACTTGAGATTGCGAGCATTGGAGAACTCGAAATGGTTGAGCCACTTCTCAGCGGGGGCATAACCCTAGTGAACATCCTTGACGGGAAGAACCAGAATTTCTATTATAAGCGTGCTCCGCTCTCGGAGTATCTATACGCAACTCAGGACAAGGCTATGCTAAGGACAGGCAACGCTTACCTCCGTACCTGCACCAACGAGATGGCCAACCGTGTCAGCAAACTGCTTTTTAATGCGAAAATCCGATAAGCGCTTACCGAAAGCAACGTACTACGTTTACCTAGTGGCGTCAAGACTCCCAACCCGTAAGTGGCACTGAGATTTTAGTAAACCAAGCGTATGCATTCATAGGTACTTTTTCGGCTCAGATGGGCCAAAGGCAATGTTTTTCCCTCACCCTGGCATAAACCCCTGCGTCATCATTTTACCGGCGCAGGAATTGGCCATAGCGGTTGGGGAGGCCCATATCGATTATCCGGGTTTCCCCGTTTGCCATGAAGCCTTTAGGAGAAGAAAGGTAAACGCGAAGAACCACGGCACGCCAAGCAAGGATACTAATTGGAAATATAGCCCATTTGCAGGTAGAGTTGATAGCCCTTTAATCCATCCAATGGCATATACAATATAGGCTACCATCCAGTAGAGGTGCTTATAGCGCTCTAGTAGGTATTCAAGTACGTTAGCCAGCCGACTGCAGAAGATCGCAACTATGAAAAGCAGGGATAAAAATAGGATGACAACTGCTAACAGTTGAAAGTATTCTATACGTGGTAGAGGAACGGACTGCACCATCCAGAACATGAATAGCGCTAGCAGGACGATGGGCAAGTATAATAAATGCTTGCGCCATCCTTTGCGATCTCTCATACACTTACCTATCAAGAATATTCCAACCATAGATAGGATAAACAGGATCAATCTGGCTGCCAGGCACAAGAACTCAGGTGGCGGTGGTAACCAAGGGAATAATGTCACTGAGGTTGCTTGTTGCATCCCCAACGTTAGCAGGCCAAAAGTGAACAACAGGGCCCCATGTTGAGCCATCGATGGTTTTATCACGCTTTCACCCCCAATAGAATAATTCACACTCTCTTCCAGTGCTTCAGTTTAAGTAGGCTCTCATCGAAACCTAGGCCATCAAAATGACCTGCTAGTTGGGCAACTATGGCCCTAAATTCCTGGTCGGATAGGTCGGATTTCATGTCGTTAATAACCGCAGCTACAACCACGATTTCATCCTCCTGGCGTGGAACAACATGGTCAAACGTAATATATCGCGGATCGTTGTGATTATCCTCGACTAGCCTTACACCAGTGTAGTGACACCTAAATCCCTGACCGTCCCAAGCACTATGCAATGCACGAACCCTTGCCAGTTTATTGGGCTTGCTCCTGATGTCAACTCTATCTATGAGTTTCTTGCAGCGTTTGCAATATATGGCAAGTGGATGATGCAAATCTGCGCCGCATATTGGGCACCCAATATTTTGACCGTCCATAGAGCTTTCATACCTCCCACAGCTGACTTACTTGTCCCATATGCCCATTTTCCAAACGGCGCAATTATATCACTAGGATATTTATAAGTGGAACACTTACAGCAAAATAATAAACGAAAATCAAATTAAAAAAACAAGCGGGAAAATTTTAAAAAAGTTGAAAGGGAATATATATAAAAAACAATGCCCAAAATAGTAAAGGAAAAACAAACAACAAAATAAATAAAAATAATTGGTAGCAAAAATTTATGAAAATTATGGCTTTAAAAAATGCATAATATTTTGCGTTCATCAAATGTTTTGATTAAGGAGGACTGATATGAAAGGAGAGCTACTGTATGAGATGAGATTTAAGCTTTTGCTTGATGAAAATATGGGCTCTATGATCGCGAAAAATAAAATTGATTTCCCTTTTGCCGGCGAGATAAGCGGGCCCAGCATACACGGAAAGGTAGATGGTATTCACTATATGCAGCTACGGCCCAACGGTATAGCTACTACTCGTTCTCGCGGCCTTATCACAGTGGATGGCGGCGGTATAATCTTTATGGATGCCTGGGGATTTTTGAGGTATGAGGCTAATGGACGCTATTTTTTGAATGAAAGCATAATCCATAAGGCCAGCAAACCAGAGTTAGCGTGGCTGAACTATGCTCGAGGTGTAGCAGAGGGCTTCATTGACGGCGATACGGGCCAGTTGGAGGTCAGGGTCTTCAAGGTTGCAGGTAAGTTGAAAGAGCCATCCATAAGGTAACAGACATCATCTTTAGCATACTACAGACCTACGATACCACAGACCCATAACGCGCTGCGGGGGGTCGCACACATTCCCGCAGCTCATGGTTCGACACCCCCGTAGCGCATCAAAGCCACAATGCAGTACTCCGTAACCCAATAATAAAATTTCATCGCAAAAATGCAATTTGTAACGCCAATAATGCCAACCGGAGCACTCTTGTTTTCCCTTAGCGCTTATAGCTAAAAATTGCTGGGGTAAGGGGTAATAAATTGGCAATACCCCGCCTTACATTAAAGGCCATCTGTTTTACATTCATTTTGGATATGGCAATGATGCGCTACGGGGTTCCTTCTGCTATGGTTATACTTAGCGCTCTTGACCTTGACAGGTGAGGAGTAACATAATGTAGTCACTTGGCGTGCCGAGGAGGTAACTGTGTACTATTCGCTTGCGATTGAAAATTACAGGTGCTTCATTAATTTTGGAATCGAAGACTTCAAACGAATCAACCTAATTACTGGACGAAACGGCGCAGGAAAGACGACCCTGTTGGAGGCGATCTGGTTACACAATGCCCCGAATATACCCGATCTAGTGAGAAGGGTAGATGTTTTTAGAGGGAAATCAGAGATTGACTTGGACTCACCTTTTGGCGATATTTTCGCTGGATTTGATGTTGGGAAAACAATAAGGCTTGCTGCTCACGGGAATTGGGGACAAGGACAACATATCCTCAGGATATTCTTAGAAAACCGCAAAGAGGCGGACGTAAGGTTATCTGAACCGAACCTGGAATCAATAATGGAGAGAAGCACTGTACCCATTAGAGCGTCAGGGCAACAGATCGTGTTTGAATACGAAGGGGATACGGACGGCAAAGTTATTTCATATGCATGGGTCGAGGAGCGCCAAGTAGCGATCGCGGTAAGACAACTAACCTTAATCAGCCAACAGAGTGCCCTAAAGGTGCACCAAACTGGAGTATTCTTGCCCGCTAATCGACGTATAGGCAAGGAGGATTTAGATCGTTTCTCCAAAGTTGAGGTGGATATGAAGCAGGAAGCTGTAGTTAAGATACTCCAACTCGTCGAACCCCGAATTAAGAGACTGTCTGTAATCGTTAAAGAAGGGGTACCAGCCCTATACGCGGATATCGGCAGCGAACAGCTAGTGCCTTTCGAACTCCTTGGCGACGGCATAAACCGGCTGCTATCAATTGGTCTTGCGATAAGCAACGCAGCTGGTGGGATTGTCTTGGTCGATGAGATTGAGAATGGGATCTATTACGCGGCAAGGGCACAAATTTGGAAGGGAATTGCCTCTTTCGCCAATACATTCGATGTGCAGGTTTTTGCGACGACGCACAGCCGTGAATGCATTGAAGCCGCGTATCAGGCTTTTAGTCAAGATGACCCGTTTGATTTTAGACTGTATCGGCTTGAGCGAGCCCCGGATGGGGTTCGAGCTTTCACGTATGACAGAGAGACGCTTATTGCTGCACTTGAATCTGGATTGGAGGTACGATAACAGATTACACATGGCAGGTTCAATTAACGCGCGGAAACTTGTGGTGGTAGAAGGTGCAGAAGAGGAGAGGTTTCTATACGCTTTAATGAAGCATTTGGATATGGTTGATGTAGAGGTGCGTGGAATGGGAGGAAAGTCAGAATGGTCAAATAAATTAAAAGCCCTTAAACAGACGCCAGGGTTTGGCAACGTTGTTTCTCTTGGACTCATAAGAGACGCTGACACTGATGCCACAGGAACATTCACCAGTATGGTTAATGCTTTGCGCAGTGTACAGTTGCCAATGCCAAATAAACCGTTGGAGCGAGCAGAGGGTACAGGTGGATTACCTGCAACCGTAGTACTTGTTTTGCCACACGATTCCTGTAACGGAATGTTGGAGGACGTTTGCCTACGAAGCATAGTCAAAGATCAAGCTTACAGCTGCATGGAATCATATTTTGACTGCATTCAATCAAGGCTTAAGGTCTTGCCAAAAATAATGGCCAAGGCTAAAATCCACGCTTTTCTAGCCACGAGAGAAGAACCTGATAAACGCTTAGGGGAAGCGGCGGAGAAGGGGTACTGGCCGTGGGGAAGCCCAGCCTTTGACTGTTTCAAACAATTTCTGAATTTGCTGTGAGGTGCATATTCAATGGGCAAGAGGTGTCAAAGGACGCGCCATTTTAGTAAGGAAGGAATATGAGGCAATGGACGCCATTCTAAACTTAGTCGCAAAGCTTCTGGAAAAAATAGTGGACGATATAAACTCATCGGCTTCGGTGTTCGTGTCACTAAATGCACACTCGGTTTTCCAGGAAGAGAAGGATGGGGGATACAAGCCGATTGGTGGTGGAGCTGTGATCTTGGTTATCAACGATGGGAAAGAGGAACTGAAAATTGGAGATGCAGGGCTAATTTTCAAAGGTGGTGGCAGGGTGGAAGGTCCATTTTTGCTGGATGATGAGCACCTACCGTGTACCCTGGGTAGTAAGGATCACTTATATCTGCACATCAAACGGGAAGCATTAATGAAAATAGGATGGAAAGGCATAGACGCCATTAAATATGTATATATAAAGGATCGTACCTTTCAAGAATACAAAGGGACAGTACCCCGAACAAACAAAATGCAGATTGTGGCGAGTCTAGCCGGTAGAATACGCATCATATGAAAAGGAAGGCTCTCATGGAGCAGCGAAATTGATGCGCTGTCAGTGTTTACTACATAAAATTTGGCGCTACAGAACTAGTTCTGGCGTTTTTACAACCTGGGTAAAGGTTTTATAGGGGCGATCCTTTTTTAACAATCCTTCAAGGCATTAGCCGCATTAATACGGGGGTGGAGAGTACAGGCCATATTAACTGCTACCTAAATGAAACAGTATATAGGCCCTTCCATGCTGCTACCCAAGCATATTGCACAATAATTTCATGCGTGAGATAATCGCCATGATAATTAACATTTAGGCAAGTATATTACGATGAAGGATTTTGACCTGCGAACCGTTTTGGTAAACGCTTTCAACAAAATCGGTGTTCAATGGCATATAAAGGGCGTAGTTGATGATAAAGGTCAGCTATATACCATCTCAAATGATACAAAACTAATATCTAAAATATTTGAGCTAGTTACATACCCTGTCATAATACCCATTCTGGAACCCTATATAGAAAGATGGGAAATAGAAGAAAAACAAAATATCTATCCTGATCTCACTCTTATGCTGCCAGGCCCTGTGCCTAACAAGATAGCAATAGATATTAAAAGCACTTTTCGTAGAGGTGGAGACAGAGGTGGCTTCACTCTTGGTTCATATACGGCCTATATACGCTCTCCCTACACTAAAAATATTAGTTATCCCTATACGGACTATCGACAGCACTGGATAATTGGATATATTTATAGCCGAGTTGATGGTGTTAAAAAGCCTGAAGTAACCAGTATTGATAAGCTACATGAAGTTGAAGCAGCTATAGATGATATAGAAGTACTTGTCCATGAAAAGTGGCAATTAGCTTCGGATCGACCTGGCAGTGGTAATACTGCTAATATCGGTTCAGTTAACTCTATTGATGCCTTGAAAAAGGGTAAGGGAGTGTTTACAAGGTTTGGAGAGCACGGCAAGGATATATTTGAGGATTATTGGAGAAATTTTGACAGGTTTACACCAAGAAAATACAATGATTTAGAAGGCTATTTAAACTGGAAAAAGCGGATTACATAAATATAAGGCTAACCTAATATTCTTTGACCGCCAACCCAACCTGTTTGGTCACATACATCGCATTTCCTCTGCCAACCGATTCTGCCCGCGCCGCCACACTTTTTACATTTGGTTGCTGGCGCTGATGCAAGCACTTTACCTTTTCCACCGCATGCAAAACATGTACGTTTAGCACCGGTACCCAACTGATATTTGCCTGTCCCACCACACAACCCGCAGTTTGTTATTATTTTCTCCTCAGTCATTTAACTATTTCTAAAGTTATAAGTTATTGTATTGAGTATACCAAATATGGGTCATTAGCATCTATATTCATAAATGGTGATAGAACTTGTTAATTTAATTACGGGGGTCTATAACAATCCTTTTTGCACAGGAAGGCTATCTTTGGGGATACGTACATGCCCCCTTTTGATAACAAGTGCTTCGATCATTTCATGTCGTTGGTCTTCAGAGGCTCCAACATGATAATAATGGTTGAATGTTTTAATCTCTGTATTGTTAAAGTGCTTTTGAATATAATCATTTTTACGATAGCGATTTTCAAGCCACATGGATAGAGCAAAACCACAATTAAGATTATTTAGACGATTAGCCAGTTCAGTTGAGTCTTCATCTCGCCATTTATTGAAGTAATCCGTATGTCGTCCAATATAGGGTGGGTCTAAATAAGCAAAGTCATTACAACCGGCCTGTGCCAATGTTTCCTTCCAGTCACTACATCTGAATTCCCAATCTTTATCGCGCATAATGGTACGGACTTTTTCAACTTGATTGACTATTTTTGTTATATATGACTTAGTGAAACGATCAGGTTTATGCCCAAAAGGGACATTATATTTACCCTTTGAACTAAATCTCATCATGCCATTGAAACATGACCGCGAAAGGAATAAAAGGTCTAAGGGTGACCCGTTTTGATTGAAGTTATCCCTAGTTGCATAGTAAAATCCCTCCCCCTCTGATTTAAGTTGCTTACCCATGTTTTCCAAGTATTCTCGCACAACTAACCCGTTTATTCTCCCACTCTGCAACTCTTGATAGAATCTTATTATATGCTCATTGGTATCTGAAACAAGAGCTTTTTGAGGCTTAACATTGAAAAGCACTACTCCTGATCCTAGAAATGGTTCAATCCATTTCCCCTTTCCAGACCATTGCACCCAATCTAAAATAAAGGGTATAAGCTTTGTCTTAATACCTTGGCATTTAATGGGCGGCACGGTTACTTTCGTCATTGTCAATACCTACGCAATACAATAGTATAACAGTTTGGTCTGTGACTAAAACATTGTAATTTCATCCTATAAACCTGCTCGTAATTTGCTAATGGACAAAAAACGAGGTGTCATTGGGCGGTATTTAACGTACGGTATTGGATTTTATCATCTAACACAATAATTCTTGGTTATACGTAAAAATACCAGGAGGTGGATTGGTATACAGTACCAGATAGATGGCGCAATTAGACTAGTGCTCTTGAATCCATTTACTCAGGTCTTCCTTTAGAAAGACCCTCTTCTTGCCGATTTTGTGGGAGGGTAAGCCTTCCTTCATCAGCTTATATATGGTCTGGTGGCTTACGCCCAGGAACTCCTGGGCCTCAGTAAACGTAAAAAATATACGCTCTATCTTTTTATCCGGCTTTTTACCTTTCATTTGCAACCCTTAGTGATAATGGTATAATGCTGCCAGTAAATAGGCACAAATAGATGATAGTAGATAAGAATAGATATATATTTTTAAATATTATTTGAGTTAGAAAAATGAAGTGCTATTATCATCCCCAGTACTATTCTATCACCAATTGCTCTAAGTGCGGGCAACCCATCTGCAGGATGTGCCACTATATCGGGGATAAAAACCATGCGGTTTGCCTGACTTGCTGGGAAGAGGTTTTGCGGCAAACTCCAAACAGGGAAAGGCACCTGGCCGTAACAGGGGCTACAGGAATGGCGGCACTGGCAGTATTAACATTGCGCTTAGTAATTACATTTGCCAACCAGGTAGGGGCTACTGCACAGCGTATGCTAAAAGCTTTGGACGCCCAGTAAAGGTACCTAGTGTCCCTTCCGCCACTCCGCCACGTCCTTTTTTAAAAACACGATCTTTTTACCTATCCTATGATACGGCAACCTGGACTGCATTAATTTACGTAAACCATAGTTTGTGACTGACAGTTTTTCCTTGGTCTCCTTAAAGGTATAGAAGATGCGCTCTGTTCGTTTAGGCCGGTTGCCATCGCCTCTCATATCTGAATAAAGATATAACATTCAAGGGGAAATGAAAAGCTTGATCCTTTCAAAAATAAAGGGGCAGGTTAGTACCATTATTCGAAAGAAATACAGCTAAAATTTGCAGGAAGGCGGTTAAATGCCAGGGTTTTGTTAGTTATTGTCTCACGATCATGGCAAATACAATAAAATAGCTAACATTTAGCTAACGGATTGAACAAAACTGACTGCCATCAGTCGGAGGTAAACGAACAGAATGGAATCAGTATCGTGATACAAACGTGCTAATCCGAACGTAGAATAATGCCTTGCCATGATGAGCGCCAATTCCGAAGACCGATGCTCTGGTCCGCTGAGCTACAGGCGCAGGTAAATAAAACTGGTCTGGGAGAGGAAAAGGTGGGGTGAGTGGAGGGATTCGAACCCTCGATATCCAGGGCCACAACCTGGCGCCTTAGGCCTCTGGGCCACACTCACCATCCGATTACGGGGTGAAATTATACCATAGTTTCGCTCCCATCCCTTACTATTGGCCGCCATTTGCAGTTCCTCTATTTAGGATAAAGAACGGCTACCTCACAAGCATGTTGCCGCCCACAATAGAGAGGGCGTCGTTTGTCCCGTCCTCTATCAGTCCGGCACGGGCATCGCGGAATAATTTCTCTATGGGTAGCTCCTTGCTCAAGCCCAGTCCGCCGAAAAGCTGCACGGCTTCGGTAGCCACTTTTAATGCACTGTTGGTGCAATAAACTTTAGAGGCAATTGAGTGTTGAGGCGATGGCGGGAAAGTCTTGATGTTATATACCATTACGCTTCTGGAAAAAGCACGGCAGGTCTCAACCGTGGAAAACATATCGAAGAGCCTAGCCTGAATCCAGGCGTGCTCGCACAACCTCCGGCCACCCTGGACCCTCTCTTTAGTATACTGCAGGGCAAGGTCGTAACAGGCCTGGGCCAGACCCGTGAAGAAGGCACCCATGCCCATGTTGGCATGCGCCAGCGTCATCTCGCCAACGATTTCGTAGGCCGTCTGGTCCATGATCATCTGGTCTCCCGGGCATACAACGTTATCGAAGAAGATCTCTCCCTGTGGAAGTTCCCTCTGTCCCAGCTTGTCCAGCGGCCTGCCGCGGCTTACGCCCGGCTGATTGAGGTCAAGCATACAACTTCCGCCACCCGCCAGACCCATCTCGGGAACCAGGTTTACGGAGAGCATAATGTTGGTGGCAACCGGCCCGTTCGATACCCAGGCAGCTTTCTGGCCGTTGATAACCCAGTCAGAACCCTTTTTTACCGCCTTACACTGCTGCGTAATATTTTTATTGTGATATATATCCGTCCCTATCATCAGGTTATCAGACCCGTGATCGGGCTCGGTAGCTCCCCAGCAGCTCATTATGCTGGCATCTTTGCAGTTAACAAAGGGGGTGTAAAACTTATCTATCAATTTGGGGTTGCCCACCGTTTGGGCTACAGTAGCGCAGAAAAAGCTGACGCCAAGGGCGACGGCAAAACCTACGCTGCCGTAGGCCAGCTCCTCCCACAGGATATGGAGGGCCACCGGGTCCTGAGCCAGGCTACCGGGATGGCCCAGCAGGGTGGCTGTATGATATCCGTTCTCATACATTTTGGCCATCGCTTGCCAGTAGAGGGAGCCTTTCTCAACAACCTTCTCCGGCGGCATCTTATCCAGCGCTAAAGCCGCAGGCCGCAGGACTTCCACGGAGAACTTATGCACTTCAGCCTTAAGCTGGCGTTGTTGCTCGGTAAGGGTCACGTCTAAATCAAGATATGCCATATCAAGCTCCTTAAATAGATTATTTATTGACAGGGTATGGCAGCGGCGGAGTCCTCCACTGGGCGACAGGCTCTCCCTTGTTTAAGCGCGAACAGAAAGAGTCTGTGGTCTGAATGACGAATGGCTGCGTTTTATCCAGCCCAAGGTCCCTGAGATTATCGGTCATCCTGTGTTTGGCTGGGCCGACCTTTATTTCGGCGGGCTTCTTTAAGTATGTTTTATATTTGACGTCTACATTTACGATGGTTTTCAGAATCCAATCGTTCAAATTGGAGTAAGTGGCCAGATCGAATCCGCGAGTGTTCATGCCCTTTCCCTTTGAAAGATCAGCTTTGACTGAAACGATGGATTCTCCGCTGGCCGGGTCCAAGGCACCGAATTCAAAACCGCTTTCACTGAATTTAAATGGCAGATTTGTGACGAATTTGGGATAGCCCCATATCTCGCGGCCGCCGGCGCGTGCAATGTCGGTAGTTACGGGAAGCTCAAGTACGTAGGCGCTGATGCCTCCGCTGATCATGGGAATGCCGAAGATGGTTATCAACCGGCGCGTTTTATTTTTTGGAGATTGCGGCTGTGCCGTGATGGCCAGTCCCAACTCCTCGTAGGATGAAACACTCGTGCGGCGATAATTGTAGAAAACCATGCTCACTATGGTTTTACCGTTGGAGAACCGGATTGGCTCCAGCCCTGTACCCTCCAGCTTGGGCAGAGCTTTCTCATAGTCCACCCAGAAATTTAGCTGTCGTACAGAGACGTCGAAATAGAAGATGGGCAACTCAAGTTCGCCCTCCGAGGTATTGGCGATCATTTTGGGGACATCGAAGAAATCTTTACCGGCCATGTCCTCTACCTCCCTTTATTGCGAATATTTTTCAACAGTTTATCAGGCAAAACGGTTTATGGAAAGAGTATGTATCGACTGGAGGTTTACCAGTCTGCCTTTCAATGCAGCCTTCTTTGATAAATTGTGACCTGTATAAAGAGCCCGAAAAGGATGACCAGGATCAAGGTGATGAGCAGCGCGTTGGTGGAGTTGTCGTCCAATGGAATGAACCTGGAAGGAAGTGCCGGGCCATCGGCTGTGGTAAATGAGAAGGCCGGGCTTGGGTCGCCGGGCACCGGTTCTAAGGGTGTTACCTGCCAGAAGTAAGCTGTTCTGTAGCTCAGTCCCCAGTTCAGGTTGTATGCTGTCCCTCTAACCTTCTCGTCGATAATCGGTTTGGACAGCTCGGGGTCTGTACTCAAAACAAAGCGGTAGGTAGTAGTATTCTGCAGCGGAGTCCATGAAAAGCTGGTAGGGTAAGCCGCTGCATCAGTTGACCCGCTTGCGGGCTTCAGTGCCTGAAGGCCGGGATAGTCTGGTGATGTTACCGGGTAGCCTGGACGTATATTGAAGCTCACGCCGTAGGACCAGCGGCTGCGTATGACCTGCCCGGTGACGGCGCGCCGCACTCGTATATGCCAGTAGTAGCTGCTGCCTGCCTCCGGCAGCGCTCCATCAGGTATATAGTATGACGGATAAAGCAAATCTTCAGGCACGTAGAAGGGACTGGTGGAGGGTGCGGCCGCATCTACCACCATGTCGAACCAGCTATCCTTGCCGATCTCGACTTCATAGGCGTCCGCCAGAGATAATTGTTCCCATTTGAGGTCGACCTGCCCATTGCGGCCTGTAACAGGGTCACAATATGCAAAGCTGCCCGGTTTGGGCGCTATCAACCAGGGAGAATGGTTGGCTAAGGTATCCTTAAAAGCCCAGAGTCGCCCAACTCCGTTATAAGGGTCATAGTCGTGGGAATCGACAGCCCATATGGTCTCATTGGCACATACCAGCGCATCAGGCTCCATCTGGAAAAGGACGCCCGCCGGTAAGCCGGTCGTCAGGGAGTCCCAGGATACATTGTTACCGGGGATGTCGGTGCGGGAGTAAAGCGTCCTGTCAACACCTGATCTGGCAGGGTTATACGCAGCATATAGAGTGCCGCGTCCTGCAACGCAAAGGCCGTAATAGCTGTTATCGGGAGGGGCCATATCGTCCCATCTGTGGTTAATATCGATAGCCCATCGGTAGAGGCCACCGGCATCATCGGCAAGGTAAATAAAATTATTGGTATTGAATTGGTCGTCGAAGGCGACATGCTTGTTCCCATAGCTGTAGGCAGGCTGGGTAATCTGTATCCAATTACCGCCGCCATCCAGGGAATAGGCTGCCGGGCATTGCTGGCCGGCACCTGCGCCGACCAGGACCCGATTTTGCTGTGCTTCTATGGTGTGAGCAGGCTTGAGCCCCGTGTCGGTGGAAAAGCCCCAGCGCCAGCCTTTTGCACCGTATTTCCCCTGTCGTACCAGCCCATCCGCCTGAAGCACAAATAATACATCGCCGCCGGCTGCGGCCATGTCCTGTAAAAAGATGTTGGGAAGGCAGCCTTGCCATGTCTGCCCACCGTCACGAGACTGCAACAGACTGGTCGTTAGCTGTGCTCCTTGAAAAACCACTGATCCCTTCTGATCGTCGGGCGGCAGCTTGAGTAGCGGCAGGGAACAGTCGCTACAGAGCACTCTCTCCCAGGAATCTCCTATTGGGTCGGTACGGCTGCGCCATGTGCTATCCAGTCCCCTGTCATTCACCGAAGAAATATAGGCCGTTTTACCGTCGCCCGCTACTGCCAGAGCCGAGAAGCGGTTTGGCAGTGTGTCTATCAGCCCAAGCTGGTTCCATGAGATGCCATCGTCTTCGCTCCTGGACAATGCTGATTCGTCCAGCGGTACAGCGTTCCACGAAGCACCACTGGGGTTCGACCATTTGAGCGGTGTATCGCGGTCCCCCGATCCTGTGCCGCAGATGGCTGAAGAGTTTTGTATCCAGTCAACCCGCACATTGGCCTGCCCAGAGCCATATCCGCCCGTGGGGGCTTTCAAGGGTTTAGTCCAGGTTGAGCAAAGACCCAGCGGGTCGGAAGTGAAAAAGATATCGGCCATGGCAGTTTGCGGGTCTGCGATTACGCTGCCGGCAAGAAGTTTACCGGATAGCGTACTTCCGCTGTAAGAAATGGAGCTTAATCTCGGCTTACCCGCGTTACCGGGCACCCTGAGCCTGGTTACGACAGTGTCATTAAGGCGGTAAACATCATCCAGGGGTTGAGAGGTCCCTACGGAGGCCCCATCGGAATCGTAGGCCGCGAATATAATACGTTTGGCAGGAACGTTGCCGTCGAAATCGGAGGGAAGGGATAAACTGCCGGTTACTATCCTGGTCTCGCCGCTGCCTGCGCCCCCGGATTGATCTGGAGTACACAGTTCTACCGGCCATCCGCTGTACTGGTTCCAGATAGAGCTATTGACTGCGAAATCGCGATAACCGAGATTTATATAAGTGCGCTGAGTGGTGCTGGACATGATCACCAGCGTGGAATCGGCTGTATAAGATGGCGAAAGTAACAGTGAGATGATATCTCCGCCGTTATATCCTTGCGCTTTCCACCCTTCTATCGCAGGGTACTTCAGCACATAGATTTCACCCTGCGATAGCCCGTCTGCCGGGTTGCGGCTTCCCACGATAATGTCATGAACATTATTTCCCCGGCTTGCATATAGCGCCGAAATAACGACGCTGCCAATTTGCTCGCCCGGGCCATAGAGCCAGGGTATGTGGCCGCTATAAAACCAGTTTACCCCACCGTCCGAGGAGATATAGACCTCCCTTCGGTGCGTACCGCCGCTGTCCATGCAGACGGCGGCTATGAAATCCGGATCATCCGGGGAGACAGCAATATCTGCTACGGGAAATACCGGACTTGGCGACGCCTGCGCCAGCCACAGGGTAGGCCGTACGCTCCATGATACGCCTCCATCAAAGCTCCTCAGGATCCCTGCTTTTACCAGCGGTCCGGAACTGGCATCAGGTACATCGATGGCATATATTGTTTTACCGTCGGCGAAAACTGCCAGATTGCTGATCTCGCAAGGACTTATGACATCGTTGCGCTGTGGATAGCTGCCCGGTGTGTCGACGGTACCCCATTTCAAAACGCAGGTCGAAGGCGTATCAGCAGACACGGGAGAGATCGCAAGCGATGGACAAATAATCGTCGCTGCCGCCAGCAGGCTAACGGCGCCGACCATGATTTCATAAATTATCTTTGCTGACTGAGTACGGGTTCTATCCAGACTGCACTTCCCTGCGGCAGAGGACTGCCGGATTCCACTCGTAAGATAAATAGAACTTTCTGGCCTGCCAGCCCGGACAGGTCAACTGTGTACGTAGCAAGCTGGCCCGAATTTACTGTGACTGGGGGAAAGTACTTTACTGTGCCGCCCTGAGACGTGCCGAATGTAAATTTTACGTTTGAATCTTCAGGTGCATCCGCAGTGAGTCCCACGTTGGCGCTGAATTTACAGCCGTGGGGGACTGTGAACGGGCGCAGTTCTGCCGGGCTGCCTATAGGCACACCGAATGCACCCTGTATCCAACTGCCGCTGGAAGCGGGAGGCGTCATCAAAAGCGCATTCGGGTAGCTGAGACCGCTTTTTATCTGGGCTGTAGATATCTGTGCCCACCCATGCTCCACGCTGGCAAACATGGGCCAGCTCAGCAAACCTGCACTGCTCTGCCATTGTGCGTTGGCCGAATATTGCAGCAGGTTAACATTCATAAGCGGCCCGAAGTTATGCTCAAGGCAGTTGTTGGTGTAATCGGCCTCGGGACAGGAACCGTCGCCATTGGCGCATACCCGGATGTTGGTTGCCCCGCTGCTTGCTGAATTGGATGACGAACTCAGCAGAGATGGGAAACGCGGTGAGAAGTGATAGGTCAGGAAAGCCTTAGCCTCCTCATTGCCAGGTGAAAGCGGCTCGACATAGCTTTTGGCTTCCAATGTGTCGTCTCTGTAAAGGTATGTTTCCGTAGCGCATGAGGTTAGATTGCCTATATTCTTAATCCGGTAGGAGAGGACATTGCCGCTGCTCCAGAAATCGGTTACAACCAGGTCTGCCCTATCTTTAACCGGCTGTTGCACTGTGATCGAAATCTGATTGGAAGTGCTTCCTCCTCTGTTGATCGCCCAAAGAGTATAGGTTGTGTCTGCTGTCGGGGTTATATCCATGCTGCCTTCCGGCGCGACGGCTCCGGGCGACGGCTCTATACTTACTTTGCTGGCATCTGACACGCTCCAGCTCAATTTAGATGTCTCCCCAGAAACTATTTGCTCTGGCTCAGAGGAGAAATGGTTGATATTTGGCGTCGGGCCTGACGGGTCCCTTTTTACAAAGAAGGGGATTGATATTTGTTGCCCGCCTGCTATCGAAAGATCGAGCCGATATTGGCCAATGTTGAATCCCTGTGAAGGGGCATTAAGCGTAAATCCGAGGTAACCATCCTGGCCTTGCGTTTTATTATCAGCATAGATGACCTTATATATAGCCTCCTGCGATTCGCTTTTTTCGTAAACCCAGTTAGCCTGAACGGTTGTAGCGGTATGGGCGCCGGAAAGTCTTACCATGCAGTCGACCCGTGGGCTGTCGATATAGATGATATTGCTGCTATCCCCCGGACGGTAGTAGTCGGATAGTGAGTCCGTAACTATCACAGGGTCATATAAGTGAGGGCCGAAAAATGAAAAGTTAGAGCAGGAAGTAAAAATTAGCGATGCGGATATTGCAGCAGATATCAAGAGATGGCGGGAATTCAGGTACAAATTCATGGCGCAATGAACAATAATAGGTTTTCAAAGTGCTGGGTGTCAAGATTGATTATTGTAAATCGACATTTACCTTTAGATATAGTCATAGATATAGTGAGACTGTGGACGATCCGGAATCAGAGCCGCATAAAATTTATAAGGGGGATGCATGACGGATAGGTTAATGTTATCCTGATCTTTCACGTCCGTCTTCGGATGAGATACACTGAGCCGGAAACACGGTCAACCCTTTATAAATTTCCTGATATACGACCGGGTCATATAAGAGAGCCATGACCAGTGTGTTAAGACATGTGTGCTGAAAAAAATAAGCAAACCGATTGCCGACCACTGATGTATCTGTATCCATGTATGGCGGTCATAAATGACTGTTTTTCCCGCCTCGCTGCCCTCGGGAAGCGCAAACCATAGTGTAAAGCCGGATACCACGAGCAGTAGTAAAATCAAGCCCTCAATGATATCGAGGACATAATGCATGCTGGCTTTTCTCATGGGATCTTCCTGCAGTTGAATTTTTTACCTATTTTTTACCGTTTTCCACTGCAGATATTACAGCAAATAATTATACTGGTTGGGTTATGAAAAGTTAAGCGGCAGGTATTTAACAATTTGCTGGACAATGCCATCAAGCACACTCCGGTGGGTGGTACAGTAACTATATGCGGGCGAAATAACAATTCCGAGACGGTTGAAATTTCCGTAAGAGATACAGGATCGGGCATACCTGAAGATATGCGGAAGCGTATCTTCGAAAGGTTTTCTCACAAGGAGGAACCGGGCGGTCGTCCGGGTACGGGGCTGGGACTGGCAATATCCCGCCGGATCGTTATTTCCCATGGTGGGGATATCAAGGTAAGCAGCCAACCGGGAAAAGGAGCTGAGTTGACTGTAAGGCTGCCGGCCATATATGACATAAACGGCAAAACGGAGTTGGTGAAAGCCGGACCTTCAAGTTAACGGACGAACAATTTATAGCTGGGGCAGATATCAGCCAGGGCGCATTTCCGGCATAGCGGATGCTGGGATTTACAGGTCCTTCTACCGTGTTCAATAAGCAGAACGTGATAACGGTATATATTTTTCGCAGTGACAAGTTTCTCCATCGCGGTGTGAGCGGCCTCAACGGACAATTTACTCCCGATCAGCCCCAACCGTTTAGCCACCCTGAATACGTGTGTATCTACGGGAAAAGCCGGCATGCCGAGTGAAAAAAGCAGGACACAACTTGCAGTTTTCATACCAACTCCCGGTAAATTAAGCAGCCAGCGCCGCGACGGGTCGATATCCATTTTTTTTAAAAACTGAAGGTTAAAGCCGCCAGGCTGTTTTTCCAGGGCTGTGAGGGCATTTTTGATATACCCGGCTTTTACATCGGCCAGGCCTCCGCTGCGTATGGCATCGGCTATTTGATCTGTACCCGTGTCAGCCACCTTATGCCAGTCTCCAAACCTATCTATCAACGATTTATAGGCACGGCGGGAGTTGGTATCGGAGGTGTTCTGCGACAGGATAGTCTGCACTAATTCACCGACCGGCTCAAGCTGGCGTTTCCATTCGCGGTCGCCGTAGGCGACTATCAAACGGCTCAGGATGAGATCAATATCCGGTTTTCTCATCGGTTAAACGCACAGTCTCCGGATAATCTCTGTATAGACCTCGATCCCTTTGATCAAGCTGTCTACGGAAAGCCTTTCGTCGATGCCATGGATAGACTTCAGGTCGTCCGGCGGCACCTCGACCGGGCACAAGCCGTAGGCCGGCATATTTTTCTCTCGGAAGAAGCGCGAATCAGTAGTTCCTGTCATCAGATAAGGGGCCACAACGGCACCCGGGTAATAGTAGAGCAGAGCCTTTTCAATCATGTTGTAGCTTTCGGTATACATATCCGAGGCATTCCCCTCATTGCCCAGCACGGTCTCTATTTGTATTTCATCATCTGCCAATTGATTTTTTATGAGTTGCAGCCATTGCTTTAAGTCCTGGCCGGGCAATAAACGTGTATCGATCAACGCCTCGGCATAGGATGGTATAACGTTCACCCGATCTCCAGATTTCAACATATTAAGGCTGATAGTATTGCGCAGCATAGCGCTTATCTGCGGCACCGCTAGCAGCCCATTGTCGGCCAGTATCTTAAGCAGCGTACCCTCCCGGCCGTCGTCGGCGTAGGGCTTCAGGACGTCCCATGACTGCGCCAGTTTTTTAAAATATTCGGCCGCAATTGGTGTTACTTCAAGGGGCACTTCATAGTTAAGCAGCCGGTTCACAGCCTTGGTCATTTTTTCCAGACAGTTCTGGCTGTGAGGGGTGGACCCGTGGCCCGGCATTCCCTTCCTGCTGAGTTTAAGCCAGCAGGGGCCCTTTTCGCCCGGCGAGATCATAGCTACCAGACTGTTGCTCTTATCGTCTTTTATTAAATAACCTCCCTCATTCAAAATGAGCTCAGCTTGGAAATCGTCCGGATATTCCCGAAGCAAAAATTCCACACCGCAATCGCCGCCTGATTCCTCATCCGCTGTAGCCAGGAATATCAGGTCTCGACGAAGCTTGATGCCCCGTTTTTTTATTTCCAGCAGGGCCAGCAACTGCATGATCCCCAGCGACTTGGTGTCCAGGGCGCCCCTCCCGCAAATATATCCGTGGATGACCTCGCCGCCGAAGGGATCGAAGCTCCACTCGTCCCCCTTAGCAGGCACTACGTCCATATGGTGCAGCATGATAAGCGGTTTTTGCTGTCCCGAGCCCTTGATGACGGCGCGTATTGAAGCCCTGCCGGGTTTCGACTGGTAAGTTTTGAAGAGGATGCCCTGGCTTTCAAGGATGCGAGAGAAGAATTCAGCACCCAGGTATTCGTTGCCGGGTGGATTGGTAGTATCGAGTTTTATGTAGTTACTGAGAAGCTCTACGGCCCTGTTTGTCATTTATGCGCCCTTCTTCCTGTTGTCCGTATAAAATTATACCCTATTTACCGGGTAAATTGGTTGTCCTATATCGCAGGCGAAGCAACAAAGGCCGATCGAGTTATGGGCGTTCCGGCCGTTGATGCTATAATAATCTGGCATTTAGTCCGGAGGTAACTGTATGAAAAAATTTGCTGGCCAAGATGAGATCAAAGTCTTTTGCGGCAATGCTCACCCATCATTGGCACAAGCTGTCTGCGATTACCTGGATATCCCTCTGGGCAAAATGGAAGTATTTGAGTTCACCAATGAGAACATTTTCGTGCGTATACTGGAAAATGTGCGCGAGCGCGACGTATTTATTATCCAGCCCATCTGCTCACCCGTCCAGCGCAACCTGGTCGAGCTTTTGATTATACTTGATGCCTTCCGGCGGGCCTCGGCGGAACGGATAACTGCTGTCGTACCATATTATGGTTATGCTCGGACCGACAAGAAAGACCAGCCGCGTGTACCGATTACGGCGCGCCTGGTTGCCGACTTGCTTACCACGGCGGGAGCAGAGCGCATCCTGACGGTAGATTTGCATGCTCCGCAGATACAGGGTTTTTTTAATATACCGGTGGACGAACTGACAGCGCTTTTTATACTTAGCGATTACTGGAAGAGTAAAAATTTGAAGGACGTTGTGGTTGTTGCTACGGATATCGGCATCAGCAAACGTGCACGTGACCTGGCGGAGAAGCTAAACGCCCCTCTGGCCATCATAGAGAAGCGCCGCCTTGGCAACCACGATGCCACCGAGACGCTGAACATTATCGGCGACGTGGCGGGGAAACGCGCCATAACCGTGGACGATGAAATAGATACCGCTGGCTCACTGATAAATGCCGTCGATGCGTTGCTCAAGGGGGGCGCCAAAGAGGTCTATTCCTGCTGCACGCACCCGGTATTTTCCGGCCCTGCTATCGAGCGCATATCAAAGTCACCCGTCAAAGAAGTTGTCGTAGCCGATACAATACCGGTTAACGGGTCGAAGAAAATTGACAAAATTACAGTATTGCCCATAGCGCCCATGCTGGGCGAAGCCATACACCGCATCCACACCGGGATGTCGATAGGCGCTATGTTCTCGGACTAGGACTGAATATGCCCAACTGGCTTGAAAAGTTTTTCGATTCCAACGAAAAAGAGATCAATCGTCTTAAGCCCACCGTAGAGGAGATCAACTCCCTCGAGCCCCACTTCCAACAGCTATCCGACGATGAGTTGAAAGCCAAGACCGGGGAATTCAAGGATAGGCTGGAGAACGGGGAAACGCTGGACAGCCTTCTGCCGGAGGCCTTCGCCGCAGTTCGTGAAGCATCGAGGCGGACCATAGGGCTGCGCCATTTCGATGTGCAGTTGATGGGTGGTATCGTACTACACCAGGGAAAGATAGCGGAAATGAAGACCGGCGAAGGCAAAACGCTGGTCGCAACCTTGCCCCTGTATCTCAACTCATTGGAGGGAAAGGGCTGTCACCTGGTGACGGTCAATGATTACCTGGCCCGCCGAGACGCCTACTGGATGGCGCCGGTCTATCATGCGCTGGGAGTCAGCGTGGCAAGCATCTACCCCGTGCAGAGCGCCGCGGAACATCTGCCGGCCTTGATCTACGATCCTGAGTACGTGGATGAGAAGGACAGGCGCTGGCCGCATTTTAAGCCTGTAAACCGCTATGAAGCCTACCGCGCCGATATCACTTACGGCACCAACAACGAGTTCGGTTTCGATTATCTGCGCGATAACATGGCCATAGACCTCTCGCAGAAAGCGCAGCGTCCGCTGAACTATGCCATCGTCGACGAAGTGGATAATATACTGATCGACGAAGCGCGCACGCCGCTGATCATCAGCGGCGAGGGCGAAGACCCCACACTCAAGTATTACACTTTTGCGGAGCTTGTTGCCAGGCTCACCCCCGAAGACTACAAGATCGAAGAGAGGGAAAGGCAGATCTATCTTACCGAATCCGGCAGTGCCCGCATGGAGGAAATGCTCAAGAAGAAGGGCATGCTGAAGGCGCCCGACCTTTATGACGCGTCCAATTTGCATCTGACGGAATATATGGATAATGCCCTCAAGGCGCAGGTGCTTTTCAAGCGTGATAAGGAATATATGGTGAAGAACGGCGAGGTCATTATCGTGGACGAGTTCACGGGCAGGCTGATGTTCGGCCGGCGCTATTCCGAAGGCCTGCACCAGGCTATCGAAGCCAAAGAGAGGGTCAAGATACAGAAGGAGAGCGTTACGCTCGCCACCATAACCTTCCAGAACTTGTTCAGGCTTTATTGTAAGCTGGCCGGCATGACCGGAACGGCGGCCACCGAGGCTGAGGAATTGTTCAAGATATATAAACTCGAAGTGGTGGTTATACTGCCCAACCGGCCCATGATACGCCTTGATCACAACGACCTGATCTACAAGGACGAGGACGCCAAATTCAAGGCTATCGCCAACCAAATTGAAGAGCTGAATAAAGAGGGCAAGCCGGTTCTGGTGGGCACGATCTCCATAGAGAAATCCGAGCTGTTAAGCGACTTGATGATGCGCAAGGGAGTGCAGCACCAGGTGCTGAATGCCAAGCACCATGAGAGGGAAGCCGAGATAATTAAGAACGCGGGTGGTGTGGGAGCGGTGACCGTCGCCACCAATATGGCCGGCCGCGGCGTAGACATTATACTGGGCGGCAAGCCGCCCGACCGTGAGGAGTTAGAGGACGAAAAAGACTACGACAAAAAATATGCCGAGTGGAAGATAGAACATGATAAAGTGCTCAACCTGGGCGGCCTTAACGTCATTGGCACGGAGCGGCACGAAGCGCGGCGTATCGACAACCAGCTTCGCGGGCGTGCCGGCAGGCAGGGGGACCCCGGCAGCTCGCAGTTCTTCGTATCACTGGAGGATGACATAGTCAGTCGCTTCGGCGGCGATCGCGTTAAAGGGGTCATGGAATGGGCCGGCATGGACGAAAATACATCCATTGAGCACCCCTGGATCAGCAAAGCCATTGAAAATTCACAGGTCAAAGTGGAGGCCTTTCACTTCGATATACGTAAACATTTGGTCGACTATGACGACGTGGTCAACAAACACAGGGAAATCATATACGGGGAACGCGACAAGATACTGCAGGGGGCGGATTTGAAGGCCAATATCCTGGATATGATCGATGACCAGATAGAACGACTGGTTAATCAGCGCTATAACCGAGGGTATGAAGAGCCCGATTTAGAAGGCCTGCTGCAGGACCTTTCGGAAATCTTCCCGCTGCCGGATAACATTAAGCAACAGGGCCTTGAAAGCTTTAAACCGAAGCAGCTTACAGAGAAGCTAATCGACTATTCCCACCAGATATACGATATTAGGGAGCAGCAGGTTGGCGCCAATGATATGCGGCTGATGGAGCGGCTGGTGATGCTGCGTGTCATAGATGATAACTGGAAGCAACATCTGACTGCCATGGACCATCTCAGGCAAAGCGTCGGCCTGCAGTCGGTCCGGCAGATAGACCCGCTGGTCATCTATAAGAAAGAGGGCGGGGACTATTTCGAGAGCCTTATGGCGGGCATTAAGAACGATATCGTCCATTTCATCTATAAAGCCAACCTCGAGAAGAGGGAAGCTCCCCAACGCCCTCAGCAGGTTCCGGTCGGAGGGAAGGTCGGCCGCAACGATCCCTGTCCTTGCGGCTCGGGCAAGAAATACAAGCACTGCCACGGAAAATAGAATCTTCCACCTCCGCAAAGTTTTTAGCGATGTGCGAAACGCCCTGAATGATGAAAATTGAATTAATTGACGATATATCACTGAAGTTAAAAAGATTTTTCACCCCAAGCTAAAGTCTACCAGGTGTAGCGTTTAGATTTTACTTGTAAGTTAAACCGTACCAATCCTGTCGGTCCGTTTGTGCCGCTTAAACGGCCACAAGTATTCGGAGGCTGTGGCTAATTTACCCGCAAAGAAAAATGGGAATGGTATCACAGTAAGCTGTGTTGGCTATGCTACCAAATGTGAAGTGCTCGAAAAGATTTACATCAGGGCCAGTGTTGCTTCAGCACCCACTAGATGTCCGTTTTGTTGATGTTATTTAACCACTCCGGGCAGTATGTGGGTATCAAACGGGTTTAAACTCAAACCTGCCGCTTTTGTAGAGCTCAAGGCAGGCATCCACCACGTCGGGATCATAAAGATTACCCTTGTTCTTTGATATTTCCTCAAGTGCCTTATCAATGCCCAGGGCGGGACGATATGGGCGGTGTGAAGACATGGCTTCAATCACGTCTGCAACTGCCAGTATTTTGGCTTCCAAGATAATATCCTCACCCTTGAGACTTTGGGGGTAACCCGAACCATCCAACCTCTCATGGTGTTGCAAGACAGCCTGTGCGACAGAACAAGGGAAATCCATGCCTTTGACAATATCGTAGCCATATTGGGGATGGGCTTTTATCAAGCTAAATTCAACATCCAAAAGTTCTCCAGGTTTACTGAGTATATCAGAAGGAACATACATTTTCCCGATATCATGGATTACTGCCGCCATCCTGAGCTGATCAATCCGGGTATCTTCCAACTTCATTTCTCTGGCTATGGCGGTTGCCAGTTCGGCCACTCTCTGCTGATGGCCTGCAGTATACGGGTCTCTCGTTTCCACGATTTTAACCATGGTATCGATCGCGTCATTCAAGGTTTTCTTCAGGGATTCGTAGCTTTTTAAAAGTTTTTCTTCGGATAACTTGCGCTCGGTGATATCCTCCAAGAAATTCAGGGTTGACGGTTTGCCCTCCCATCTTATTACGACCGTATTCAGTTCCACCCACATGGTAGTGCCGTTTTTCTGGATAACGCGGAATTCATACCGTTGAGGTAATGCCTCCCCTTTTAACCGTTTGAAGTGCCGGTCGATCACCATTTCCCGTTCATCAGGGTGGATGAACTTAATAAACTGCCTTCCCATGATCTCCTCAGCGGGATAGCCGATCAAACAGGACATCCGGGGATTGAGAAAAACGATTTTACCCTCCTGGGCTACAAAGATGGCTTCGCCGGCGTTATCAAAGAGGTTACGGTATTTCTCCTCGCTCTCTCGCAGCGCCTCCTCTGCCCGTTTGCGCCCGTGCCGGTCCTCTGCATCCTGCAGTGCATGTTCTACGCCAGGTGCCAGGAACGACAGCCTGTGCTTCAGCACGTAATCATGCGCTCCGGCCTTCATTAATGCGACCGCCGCTTCTTCGCCGATGGAGCCTGAGACGATGATAAAGGGGATATCCAGGCCGCTTTCCTTAAGCACGGCCAGGGCTCCGGGCGCATCAAATTGAGGCATGGCATGATCCGAGATGACTATATCAAAGGTCTGCTCGGCCAGGGCCGCTTTCATCTCAGCCGCGGTGACTACTACCGTGTAGGTGACCCGATAGCCCGCCGCTTCCAGCGCCCGCATCTCCAGTGCCACGTCCCTATCTGAATCCTCTATTATCAATAACCTGAGCGGTATGTCCATGAACACCTCACTTCCGCGGTGGCTCATTGAGCAGCAGCCAGTACAAGCCCAGAGTGCGCACGGCCTCGGCAAACTGGTTGAAATCCACCGGTTTGCGTATGTAGCTGTTAGCTCCAAGCTTATAGCTGGTGATTATATCTTCTTCCTGGTCAGACGAGGTGAGGATCACCACCGGGAGGAGGCTGGTGAGATCATTGGCGCGTATTTTCTTTAGAACATCCAGCCCGTCTATCCTGGGTAGTTTCAGGTCCAGCAGCACCACGGCCGGGATAATCCGGATGTCCCTGCCTGCATATTGGCCGGTGCCGAAAAGGTAGTCCAGCGCATCCCCGCCGTCCTCGGCGACAATTAGTTCATTGGTAATTTGACTCTGCTCCAGTGCCCGTTTGGTCAGCTTGATGTCGCTGGGATTATCTTCGACCAGAAGAATAACTTTGTTTTTCATGTTGCCTCCTTTAATGTGAAGTAAGCGGTATGTCCATTAGCACCTCACTTCCGCGGCGGCTCATTGAGCAGCAGCCAGTACAAGCCCAGATTGCGCACGGACTCGGCAAACTGGTTGAAATCCACTTTGCATATGTAGCTGTTAGCTCCAAGCTTATAGCTGGCGATTATATCTTTTTCCTGGTCAGACGAGGTGAGGATCACCACCGGGAGGAGGCTGGTGAGCTCATTGGCGCGTATCTTCTGCAAAACCTCCAGCCCGTCTACCCTGGGCAGTTTCAGGTCCAGCAGCACCATGGCCGGGATAATCCGGACGTCCCTGCCTGCATATTGGCCGGTGCCAAAAAGGTAGTCCAGCGCCTCCTCGCCGTCCTCGGCGACAATTAGTTCATTGGTAATTTGATTCTGCTCCAGTGCCCGTTTGGTCAGTTTGATGTCGCCGGGATTATCTTCGACCAGAAGAATAACTTTGTTTTTCATGTTGCCTCCTTTAATGTGAAGTAAAAGGTCGCACCCTCGTTTACCTTGGCCTCGGCCCAGATGAGACCACCGTGCCGGTTGATGATACGCTGCACGCTTGCCAGGCCGATGCCCGTGCCGGGGAACTCGGATGATTTGTGAAGGCGCTGGAACACCCCGAACAGTTTGTTTGCATACGCCATGTCAAAACCCACTCCGTTATCACGCACGAAAAAGACTTTTCTGCCTTCCTGGTCAACCTGGCCGAACTCGATGCGGCCATGAGCGTTTTTGCTGCTGAACTTCGCTGCATTATCGAGCAGGTTTTTCAGAGCGATCTCTATCAGACTGGCATCTCCCAGTGCCGTCAGTCCCGGCTGAATGATAAAGTCTGACTGGAGAGAGGGGTTTTGCTGCTGAAGGCGTGAAACTATAGCCTGAGCCATAGCCGTCATATCCAGCGGCTGCTGGTTCATCTCGCTGCGGCTTTGCCGTGAAAACGTCAGCAGGTCATCAATCAAGCGGCCCATTATCTGCGCTTCTGAACGCACAAGGTCGATGTACTGGCATCCCTGCTCGTCGAGTTTATCTTTGTAGTCTTCCAGCAGCGCCAGGCTCCACCCGTCAATGCCGCGCAGCGGCGCGCGCAGGTCGTGGGAGACCGAGTAGGCAAAGGATTCCAGTTCTTCATGGGCTTTTTTCAGGCCGGCTTCTATCTCCTTACGCTCGGTAATATCCTCGATAGCCAGGAGGATAATCCGTTCTTTACCCGATACCCTTTGAATTTGCCGGGCATTCAGAAGCATTATGCGCCGGCCAATGGTGGCAAAATTGTGTTCAACCTCATAGTTGTCAAAGGTTGTTTTTTGGGGAAGGATGGTTTCCAGCAGTTCCCGCAGCTTGGGGATATCCCACTGTTTATTGCCCAGGTCATAAATAAGCTGCCCCATAGTCTCTTCAGGTTTTACCTTAAAGAATTCATAGAAGGAACGGCTGACCGTGACCACCCTTAGGTCTTGATCCAAAGAAATTAAGGGTTCACGCACGGTGTTGATGACGCTCTCAGCGAATTCGCGGGCTTCATCTGCGGATTTTTTAATAACCGCCAGTTCTTTCCGGGTCTTTTCCAGGCCGGCTTCTATCTCTTTACGCTCGGTAATATCCTCGATAGCCAGGAGGATGATCCGCTCCTTGCCCATCCCTCGTTCAATTTGCCGGGCATTCAGAAGCATTATGCGCCGGCCAATGGTGGTAAAATTGTGTTCAACC